>Ga0180430_10000196_pt1 | contig 69305 bp, 49 predicted proteins | sample SS_ome_9_FD_132999 | JGI IMG/M metagenome (GOLD analysis project Ga0180430, IMG submission 132999) | Hypersaline lake sediment archaeal communities from the Salton Sea, California, USA - SS_1_S_2 metaG | ecosystem: Environmental > Aquatic > Non-marine Saline and Alkaline > Hypersaline >...
AATCGTTGCGTGAAAGGCGGAAAGGCAAAAACGCCGGGAGGCGAACCTCTCGGCGTTTTCTGTGAACTGGTCTGTACTGCGAGTACGCAGAACAGAAAAAAGCTCCCCCGGTAGGACTCGAACCTACGACAAAGCGGTTAACAGCCGCTCGCTCTACCAACTGAGCTACAGGGGAATATATGGCTACTACTGATAACCGCTGTTACGAAGGCTCACCTTCGTCAGACAACGCGGTTGCTCATCCCGATTCGTCATGGATGAATGATTCGGGGCAGGGAGCGTACCGAGGAATCTGCGGCGTTTCAAGTTCAATCGCCACCCGACCATACTTCCCCAACGTTTAAGGACGCGAGAGCGGAATCTCACCCATGTCGAAGGGTTCATCGGAATCCGGGACGGTGATTCTGTGTTCGGTACTTTTGCGGTCTGAATAGCGTCCCTGAAAGCCGTCCGGGTTTTCTCTCACGGCGGGGTTGGCCTGGCTATGATCGACGTACGTGACAACATATTCACCAGGAGGCACTCCATCGTTGACCCGGTAAGTCCACGCATGAAAACGCCCTTCTTCGTCGGTAACTCCTCGTGGGAATGCTCGTTTTTCACGATCTGTTGTCTGTGAGAACATCTTGATTTTAATTCCTGCCGTAGGCTGGCCATTCACAAGGACAACACCGGTTACCGGAACGACTTTCAACTCGTTCACAGGCTTGCGTTCACTGGAACAGCCCATGGTCAGAAGACTCAACGCAACGATCCCAAAGAGCCTGAGTGGGCGGCTCGCCCTCGCCACGATAACGCTCATGAACTTCACACCTTTGTTGTTGGCAAGATACAGCTAACAGGAGACGACGCCGCTCACTTCAGCGGCGAAGTGGAACGCAGGCACTAAAAAATGCGACCCGCGACAAACAAACGCTGAAACACAAAGACCAATCGTGAATGAATCACGATTGGTCTTTTCGTCTAACTCATCAACCAGCAGCTTTACGGCTGCGTTGTGACGATTTCACCGCCAGCTCGACTGATCTGGGCTGCCCAGACAGCAACCGATGCGTTCTCGCTGGTCGACTGAACCGAACCATCACACATCGCTGATAGAGCAACGCCGGTATGGAACGAATATGGTCCGGCGACATCCGACACAGAATCAACAGCGTTGGTGCAGTTGATCACACAAAGACCACCGGTGAACTTGACGCTGTTGTCGAGACCAGTGCCAAAGGAACCGAAAGGGATGCCACTGGCATACGCTGAACCTGGGAACGGTGTGTGCGCCCATCCGCCACCCATTCCAGCCTGATTGACAACTGTGCTGTCGGGTCTCCCGTCGACATAGATCGAGGTCCGGTTTGCGTGCTCATGAACAAGATAGGTGTTCGATGTGCCGTCTGTGATGCTACGAATCTTGTTGACGCCGGCTTCTCCGCCAGTCACGACCGGGGTTGGAAGACCGACGTTAGCTTGAGCGAAAGAATTCGTGATAGCGCCTTTACGCTGACTAGCAGTACTGGCAGCACCACCGAGCCATTCTGCTTCGTACTCCGGTCGCAGGTCACCATCGATATCGATGATCGTGATGTAGTCAAGTGCCCCTGAGGTGAAGTCATCAGTGATTGGTGGGTTACCGGGCACCTGCAGGGCAGTGCCTGAAGCAACCGTAACGGAGTTGTTTGAACGAGGCGTAGATGGACAAATAAATCCGGGAACAACCGTTGACTGAGCCTCAAAGCTGCCTAACGCCATTGCATCAGTGTCTGTCTTCAGGCCATTCGCGGCGCTAATGGCGTTGTAGGCATTTGCCTGATCAATGTATGGCAGAATCGCACAGGCCCAGGTCATGCCGTTTTCAAGACCGGTGATGCTGGCACCACCTGGTGCATTTGCATGTGACATGTACGCCATCGGGAATGAGCTGTACACATCGTGATAGTTGTGGAACGCCAGGCCAATTTGCTTGAGGTTGTTACGGCACTGAGTACGCCGTGCCGCTTCTCGTGCCTGTTGTACTGCCGGGAGCAGTAGCGAAATCAGAATTGCAATGATGGCAATCACCACCAGCAATTCAATCAACGTGAAACCGCGTCTTTTTGTTCTTGCTTTCATACGACCTGTCCTGAAGAAGTAACGGAACTGAAGAATACTGTCTGAGCCTTTCCGCACCTCGAAAGAGATTAACTCCTCGTGTGCGGAGCATGAAGATCTTCAGATTTTGCATTCCGGGACAGCAGAACGTCAATAAGACGCAATTCACAATGCCGAAAAAGGCGCCAAACAAAACTTGCGATATATACCGTTTTGGTTTGCGTTCTGGACCACTGTGAGCTGCCTTGCTGTCGGCAAACTACGCAGTCTCCTCAGCAGAACTGCCTTCAGTGCCTCTTCGCCAGAGAATCATGCAGTTAGGCGAGTACGAGACAACGGCAGGTGCAATATCAATTATCTCTTACGTACGTAAGCATCGTGGACGAGCAAGGACCTCGTTCAGCAGGATTGCCTGGCGGACGCCTTCGCGGCTCTTGAGCAGCTCTCGGAATCGTGCAGCCGCATCACGCTTATCAGACGATGTCTTCGTGGCAGCCGGCATCTCCATCGATCGATTGCCCAGGTGGTCTTCAACGGTGTCAATGATGTCGACCTCAACAAGATCGTCGACTTTGCTGTCGACGTAGTCTTCGATGTGCTTATTGATGTAGGAATCCACATGCTCACTGATTCCGGATCCCAATGGCCGTTGTGATGATTCGGGGGGGGCTGTGTTGGTCTGTGTTCTGGCTCGACGGGCCTGCTGCCTTCTGCGCTGTTTCGCTCGCTTTCTGGCTGCCTGTTGTTCACGCTGATCTACAGGGGCTGCCGTACCCGCAGCAGATTTAACCTCCGTCAGAAACGCTTCGATTTCACTTGGAACCTTCTGGCGGCGGGCGGGTGCGTCACCCCGATTCACCTGCTCTTTCTGGTTCTTTGCCTGATTGATGGATCGAATCAACGAAATCAGACCGATCACCAGAAACACGATGAACTGGATCTTCATGACTCATCCCTTCATCTCAACTGCAGGTAGGAGGAACAGGGCACTGCCGCATCCTCCACAAGTCCAGGTAACAGGGCTACCGACAATCGCAGGACTAGTTGCCGTTTTCTGAGGAACGACTGCCTTCTCCGGCGATGGCTGACCGCATCGCTGTGTCCGCCTGGACGTTTTTCAACTCATAGAAGTCCAGCAACCCCAGTTTGCCACTGGTAAAACTGTCGGCGACCGCGCGAGGGACCTCGGCTTCCGCCAAAACTACCTTTGCGCGATTTTCCTGTGTCTCTGCCACCATTTCCTGTTCGCGCGCTCGCGCAGATGCTCGAAGCTGTTCTGCATTCGCCTGAGCGACCCTCATGTCGGCTTCCGCCTGATCTGCCGACAGTCGAGCACCGATGTTTTCACCCACATCGATATCAGCAATGTCAATCGAAACGATTTCATAAGCGGTATTCGCTTCCAGACCCTGATCCAGCACCAAACGTGAAATGTTATCCGGGTTCTCCAGCACTGTCGCATAGGTCGGTGTGGACCCGATTGCCTGAACGATCCCCTGTCCAACGCGGGCGATTACCGTTTCTTCTGTCGCTCCTCCAATCAACTGCGGAAGGTTCGTGCGGACTGTGACACGGGCTCGAGCTTTCAGCTGAATGCCGTCTCCTGCTACAGCATCCAGCGTTGATGCAGTAGCGTTCGGATCCGGACAATCGATGACCTTCGGATAAACACTGGTCCGCACGGCCTCCAGAATATCCCGCCCGGCCAGATCGATTGCCTGAGCGGTTTGCCAGTCGAGATCAATATCAGCTCGCTGTGCTGCGATCAGCGCACGAATCACATTCGGAACGTTTCCTCCGGCGAGGTAATGGGCTTCCAGTTTCTCTCGAGTAATCGGGTAGTTCTTCGTCAGCCCGGACTGTACCGCCATGATCAGACTACGGACGATCACGACGGGGTTCACCTTTCGCAGTCGCATGAAGACCAGATTCAGCAACGAGATTCGGACGCGCGTCATTTTGCACTGCAGCCAGAGACTGGCATACTGAGCAAAGATCGCCAGACAAATGATGCAGACCAGCAACACAACGACGGTAATCACCCATGTGATGGTGTCGTCCATGGAGTCATTCCTTGTTTGAATTCTTTGCGGTTACAGCGTATGACGCTGACTTGTGGCCGCGTTGGACGTGAAAGAGCCTGTGAATCAGGCAATCCCACGAGCCAGAACGTCCACAACAAAAAGTAAAATGCTCTAGTGAAAACTGGTCAGCAGCGATCAGAATCTCCACGCCTGTGGTAACTGCTGAAATTGGGTTTAGTTGTCCGGAATGTCAAAGTCAAGTTGGTCGGAGTCGATCGTCGTTTCCACAGTCGTGGGCTGTTCGTCAGACGGAGAATCGGTGTCCATCTTCACAGCCTCATTCGGCGGGACGTACTTACGAACGACGAGTCGTGTCGCTCGTGATTCCACAACCTTAATAATTGTTCCTGCTTCCATCATGGGCCCAATACACTCGGCATGATGACGCTCCCCATTGACCAACACCATGCCTCCTGGATTCAACGGCGAGACCGCCTTGCCTGTTTGCCCGATCAACTCCTGCAACTGATCCTGGACCTCACGATTCGGTCCGTCCTCGTGCTGTTCCGCTGGCTTGAGAATTACGAACCTGCCTAAGACAGTATTTTGAATCAAATAGAGCGTTCCCAGAAGCACGGCTGGAATTCCCCCCACCCAGACGGCCAGATAGGTCCAGAAGAAGCCTGGCTGGCTGCCCCACCATGCCTGCCCGGCGCTCCATAATGAAATCACCAGACAGACCGTCGCACTGATCCCCAGCAGTCCGAAACTGGGAACCATCAGTTCGAGGGCCATCAGAAAAAGGCCTGCCACCAGGAGAATCGTGGCCAACACGCCTGCATCCGGCATCTCTTGTTACCTTATCAAATTGCAATCACAGGATTGCTGCTGGAGAAACGGACAAACCTGCGCTGCGGATTCAGGAAGTTTGCCCGTTCCTATTTTTTTCCCTGGAGGTTGGTTTGTCTATGCTGTTTTGCGGCGTATTACGCTGACTGTGGGTCGGCCCGCAGGAAGACGAGCCGATAATCATTGCTTACTCAAGCACATGCACGGTCATGGCCCGATGAGGACGCCCTGGCCAGTGAATTCTTTGCGCCCGTGACTGAATCATTGTCTACCCCCATTCTTCGCAACATCCAGGATGCGGCCAATCGCCTTTGCAATGGTCAAGTCGTCGCATTTCCCACCGAAACCGTGTACGGACTGGGAGCATGTGCGTTTGATGTGCACGCGGTGGCTCGTGTCTTCGACGCGAAACAACGCCCCGAGTTTGATCCTCTGATCGTGCATGTGGCGGATCTCGAAGGTGTGCGGTCTGTGACAAGCAGTCTGCCCGATCTGGCCTGCCGTCTTGCAGAACGTTTCTGGCCTGGTCCCATGACACTCGTGTTGCCCAAATCAGACGCGGTGCCCGACCTGGTGACTGCCGGGCTGCCGGGCGTCGGAGTTCGAATTCCTCAGCATCCTATCGCACTGGAACTACTCGGTGCCGTCGGTGGTCCGGTGGCAGCGCCCAGTGCAAATCAGTTCGGATGCGTCAGTCCGACGACGGCGGACCACGTGTTGCAGGGACTCGACGGTCGCATCGACGCCATCCTGGATGGCGGTGCTTGTTCTGTCGGTCTGGAAAGTACCGTGATCTCACTGATGAACGACGAGCCCGTCGTCCTGAGGCTTGGTGGACTGGCTTTGGAATCGATCGAAGAGCTTTCCGGGCCGGTCTCTCTGGCGAGGCCTGATTCTGATCGCCCGGACGCAGCTCAGCCAGCTCCTGGCATGCTGAGCCGCCATTACGCTCCGAAAACTGCCATCCGGCTGATCGACTGTGATGGATCTCCTGGAACGGACTTCGGCGAAATGCGGCCGGCACTCCTGACATGGGGAAATCATCAGGAGGATGAAGGCACATTCGTCGCCGTGCAATGCCTGTCGTCGACGGACAACCTGTCAGAGTGTGCGGCAAACTTCTTTGCGGCACTAAGATGTCTCGACGCAGGAAATCCTGATGTTATCATCGCTCGCAGGTTTCCAGAGAAAGGACTGGGTCGAGCACTCAATGATCGGCTCGAACGTGCCTGCGGATCGCGTGACCCCGATGGTTCCGGAGGCGGAGAGTGATAATGAAAAGTCGAAAGCTGCAGATTGCTGTTGTTGTTGCTGCCTGTGCGGTGACGGTCCTGCTAAGAGTTCGTAATACGCCATTCCATCTGGATTCCATGATTGCGCTGGCGTTGTTGTGCGGAGCCGTCATCCGCCATCCGCTGGCCGTGCTGATTCCTCTGGCGATTCGCCTGTTCACTGATGTGCTGTTGTGGCAGAAGACCGGTTATGGGTTCTATCCAAGCATGGCCTTTGACTACGCTGCCTACCTCGGAATTGCTGTACTGGCTCGAATGGCTCCGGTGCATCGGTATTCGACAACAATGTTCGCCGGCAGTCTGCTGGGACCGGCACTGTTTTTCCTCGTCAGTAACTTTGGTGTCTGGTACCTGTGGCCGGAAACGTACGCTCCGACAACGACCGGACTGCTGAGCTGCTACGCAGCAGGCCTGCCGTTCTTTAAGGCGTCCTTCGCCGGGAACTTCATCTTTTCGCTGCTGTTTCTGGGAGCATGGCACTTTGCCGCAGCGGCGGGGACCAATGCAAATCAGTACGCGGCTGTTCCGATTGATGGCAACAACGAGCCGTAGCCGTCTTCTTATGGCGTCTGCACAAGCACGTTGACACCCTTCTTGTTGGACAGAACGATGTCCGGACGTCCATCAGCGTTCATATCCTGAATCGTCAACTGTGTACCAACACCTGTATCACGCCCTGCGACGATTTCGTGCGGAATGAACTGAGGTGCCTTGCCCTGTTCTGACCGAACCTCGTACCAGTACATCACGACCGGATCTTTGCCGCCAGGATCGTTTCCGTTGTGTGCGAAGAATCGTTTACCGGTTACGTAGTCAAGCTGGCCGTCACCATTGATATCGACTTCTTCCATGGCATGTGTCTGAGAATACGACATATCAATTTCGTGCAGCATCCAGAGTTTCTCGCCGGTATTCTCTGCCCACCAGACGCCGTACTGATGAGCGGAACTCAGGATCAGATCGGCATCGCCGTCCAGGTCAAAGTCTCGTGCGTAGATATTGGCACAATCTGGCAGGGATTGTTCGCCATTGTCAGTTGAGATTCGAATCGGGTGAAACTCCCACACGTCTGTTCCGGAGATGTCTCCTGGAGATTCCCACCAACCGTGTTTGATGACAACGTCTTCGTGACCGTCGAGATTCACGTCGGCAACACCCAGTCCATGCGAATACTTGAAGGTTCCGTTGTCGAGGCCTCGGTTGCCAGCATCCGCGGGATCGTTTGACGGAAGGCTAATGGCATGAAATGGAGAGGCCTCGCCTGCACCTTTCGCCGCCGGAACCCGAACGAATCCCATCTGAGCTTCAGGCTGTGAAGCCAGCACAAACTCTGGAATGCCGTCACCATCGATGTCTTCGAACTCGATAGACTCGTTGCAGGCGCTGCTCCAGATTTCGTGCTCTGACCAGTCGGCCCCGTCCTTTCCCGGATTGCGATACCAGTGAAACGGATCACCAGGGAAACCAACGATTACAATGTCTGACCAGCCGTCCTCGTCGAAGTCGTGAGTGAAGTTGAAGAAGCTGTTGCTGTACCCCTTTCCAGCAACGAATTCTCCCGGTTCACGAGTTTCATGCAAAATCCACTTCGTCGGATCCGTGTGGTCCGTGGATGAATGTGGCGGAGCTTCATACCAGACATCACCGGCCGTGACATCGATCGTCCCGTCATTGTTGAGGTCTGCGGCTGCGGATCCTTCCGACCGAAAACGTTCATCCAGTTTGATTCGAACCCAGTTCGGATCTTCTTCTCCGAAACTCAACGAAGGTGTCACACAGACCAATACAGCCAGAAGCAGGCGAAGAGATCGAACGGTCACGCTGGATTCCTGTCGTGGAAGGAAACGGGGCGGAAGGGTGGAATCGTTGAGTCTAACGATTACAGCCAGCCAGATTCCAGAATGGATCAATCGTAGAGCTTACAACACAGTACCTTTTTGCTCCATTGCCGTCGCTGCTTCCGCATCGTGAGCGTGCGGGAGACCAATGCCCTGGCTTCACGTGAGTGCCAGAGAAGACAAGCCGCCGATAGCAGCTCATGGCAGGTTGCTGAATGCATCACAGATGGGGTAGTGACTGTCGCGGGACTTCATTTGCGGCCAACTGATCGGAGTCGACATCCAGATACCTCAATGAGATCAGCCAGTCGGCGTTGCAGGTTTCGAGTCTTCAGAGCTGCTGTATTCATGTTCTCATTCGATGGATTTCCGTGAGATTCTGCATTCTGCCTGGTGATGTTGGTCGAAGTCTGTCGAAAATGCTGCCTTAAATAACTGAATTCATGTGGTTTCTATCGGTGAAGGAATCGTGAGATGTCTCAGGACGCGTATGTGTTTGAAGCCCTGCGAACGCCTCGGTCGCGTGGCAAAGCAAATGGCGAATTGCATGAGGTCAAACCCATTGACCTCATCGTGACGCTCATGGACGAACTCACCCTGCGGACCGAACTCGATACGTCGCATGTGGACGACGTCATCATGGGCTGCGTAACACCGATTGGCGATCAGGGAGCTGACATCTCCAAGTCGGCCGCTCAGAAGGCTAACTGGGATATCGATGTCCCCGGCGTGCAGCTCAATCGGTTTTGTGCTTCCGGCCTTGATGCAATCAATATGGCTGCAATGAAGGTTCGGTCCGGATGGAACGACCTGGTCGTTGCGGGCGGCGTGGAAAGTATGAGTCGCGTCCCAATGGGATCCGATGGTGGTCCGTTTGCTCTCGATCCAGCCACCAACTGGGAAACACACTTTGTTCCCCAAGGCATTGGTGCCGATCTGATTGCTACGCTCGAAGGCTTCAGCCGCAGCGACGTGGATGCGTATGCGGTGCAGTCTCAGCAACGGGCCGCTGCCGCGCGAGATGCCGGTTATTTTGATCGGTCTGTTGTCCCAGTGAAGGATCAGAACGGCCTGACGATTCTGGAACGCGACAGCTACATCCGACCGGATACTACCGTCGAAGGACTGGGAGCACTCAAGCCATCGTTCGTGATTCCCGGCAGCATGGGATTTGACTTTGTCGCTCAACAGAAGTATCCGCATGTGGAACGAATCAATCACGTGCATACAGCCGGCAATTCTTCCGGCATTGTCGATGGAGCCGCACTGGTGCTCGTCGGCAGCGAAGAGAAGGGCAAAGAACTCGGGCTGAAGTTTCGCGCTCGCATTCGTTCTGCGGCGCTCGTCGGGACGGATCCAACCATCATGCTGACTGGCCCCGGACCGGCTGCGAAGAAAGCCCTTCGCATTGCAGGAATGGAAGCGTCCGACATCGATCTGTTCGAAATCAACGAAGCATTTGCCAGCATTGTCATGCGGTTCATGAAAGATCTGGATCTGACCAGTGATGACAACGTGAACGTTAACGGTGGAGCAATCGCGATGGGACATCCACTGGGAGCCACTGGCGCGATGATCCTGGGCACCGTGCTGGACGAACTGGAACGAGCCGACAAGCAAACAGCCCTTGTAGCTTTGTGTGTCGGTGGAGGAATGGGCATCGCCACTATCATCGAACGTGTTTGAGCACTCACCGCTTCTGACAGCGACTCCACCACACACACCATCACAATCATTTTGCTTCCCGCTGGAAATCAATCATCATGTCGATCTCATATGAAAAAGATTCTGACGGCATTGTCCTGCTCACGATGGACATGCCAGACCATTCGGCCAATGTGCTGAACGAAGTATTCTTCAAAGCCTTCAATGAAGTTCTGGAGAAGCTGCTGGCAGATGAATCAGCTACAGGAGCGATCCTGATCTCCGGCAAGAAGCTGTGGGTGGCCGGAGCGGACATCGATTCTTCGTTCAACTCAGATGATCCCGCATACTTCTTTGAGAACTGCGAATCTCTCAAGAAGCAGTTTCGTCGCCTGGAGACAATCGGCAAGCCGGTCGTCGCAGCACTCAATGGAACAGCATTGGGAGGTGGCCTGGAACTTGCGCTGGCATGCCATCACCGTGTGGCAATTGACAACGATCGAATCAAGTTCGGTTTTCCGGAAGTGAGTCTGGGACTGCTGCCGGGGGCCGGCGGTGTTGTCCGAACGGTTCGACTCATTGGCCTGCAGAACGCAATGGAGTGGCTAAGTCAGAATAAAAAGTACACTCCAGCGAAGGCACTCAAAGCCGGGATGATTCACGCTCTGGCAAAGGACCATGATGATCTCTTGGCGCAGGCGAAGGATTGGATCAAAGCGAATCCGGAAGCAGCAGCTCCATGGGATGCTGACGAACGCTACAAGATTCCGGGAGGCGATCCACGCAATCCGCGAGTCGCTCAGATGCTGGCGGTGGCACCAGCGATGGTTCGCAAGGAATCGAAAGGCATCTACCCGGCTCCAATTGCCATCATGTCAGCAGCGGTCGAAGGTGCTCAGGTGGATTTCGAAACTGCCGGGCGGATCGAATCACGCTACTTTGCAGAACTGGCATCCGGACAGATCAGTCGCAACATGATCAACGCGTTCTGGACGCAGTTGAATCAGATCAGGAAGGGCCAAAGTCGTCCGAAAGACGTGGCTCCTCAGACAACAAAGAAGGTCGGCGTGCTGGGCGCGGGGCTGATGGGCCACGGAATCGCATACGTCACGGCAGCCGCCGGGATGGACGTTGTGATGACTGACAAGGATCAGGAGTCGGCTGACAACGGGAAGGAACGCATCGGCGATATTCTGACGAAGCAGGTGGAACGCGGACGCCTCGCTCAGGACAAAGCCGATGGCATCCTTGGCAGCATCGATGCAACGCCCAACTACGATGATCTCACTGGTTGTGATCTCATCATTGAAGCCGTGTTTGAAAACCGTGAATTGAAGGCTACGGTCACTAAAGCGGCGGAAGCGGCGATGGATTCTTCCGGTGTGTTCGCGTCCAACACATCAACGTTGCCGATTACCGGCCTCGCGGAAGCGAGTTGCCGTCCGGAGAAGTTCATCGGCCTGCATTTCTTTTCACCCGTTCACAAAATGCAGCTGGTTGAGATCATCGTCGGTGAGAAGACGGACGACGAAACGCTGGCCAAGGCGTTTGACTACGTACTGCAGATTGGCAAGGTGCCGATCGTGGTGAATGACAGCCGAGGCTTCTACACCTCGCGCGTGTTCTCCACATGGTCCAATGAAGGCATGAAGATGCTGCTGGAAGGCCAGCATCCCCATTCGATCGAAATGGCCGGACTCCAGGCTGGCATGCCGGTGGGGCCCCTGGCCGTGATGGATGAAATTTCACTGGGACTTGCCGATCATATCCGGAAGCAGACGCTGGAAGACATGAAAGCATCCGGGGCACCGGATTCCGCTCTGGCTGCCGCGCAGCGTGGCGATCACTCGGCTCCTGTTATTGATAAAATGCTGAGTCTCAAGCGTCCCGGTCGAGCGGGTGGCGGTGGGTTCTACGAGTACACTGACAAGGGCAAACACCTGTGGCCGGAACTGACCAACGTGTTTATGAATGGTCAGCCTCAGTTGCCTCAGCAGGAGATGATTGACCGCATCATCTACATTCAGGCGGTTGAAACGGCTCGTTGTATGGAAGAAGGTATCCTGCGTAATGCCGCTGATGCGAATCTGGGAGCGATCTTCGGCTGGGGCTTTGCACCTCAGCACGGCGGTCCGTTGCAGTTCATCAATGGGTGCGGCGTGCAGGCATTCGTGGATCGAGCCAAAGAACTGGCCGCAGCGTACGGTGAACGTTTTGAACCTCCTCAACTGCTGATCGACATGGCGGCTGCAGGGAAAACATTCTGAGTTTCTCGTGGTGACTGTTTGGCTAATACTTCAGCGTGGTAAACGAATAATACCTGAACCCCGTCCGGACCATTTTCTGATATTGATTCAGAGATGCAGTGATCTGTGGCGTGTCATCAGCCGTTGACTGGTTGTGCATCCGTTTGATTCACCCATTGGGAGTTGTCACGATGTCGATTGCCGACGAGATTGCTCAACTGGAAGAACTACGGTCCCAAGGTACGTTGACTGATGCCGAATTCGCCGAAGCGAAGCAGCGAGTTCTGGAGGGTGGTTCATCGGGGCACAGCGGCAGAATCCTTGGGATTGAAGAAAACACGTGGTGCATGCTGATGCACCTGTCTCCTCTGGCTACCTGGTCCGGTGTCGGAGTGATTCTGCCACTCGTGATGTGGGCAATCAGCAAGGACGAATCTTATCTCGCACGTCGCCACGGGGCGCGAATGATGAACTGGCTAATCAGCAGTGTCATCTACGCAGCGGTTGCAGGTATTCTAAGCCTTGTCGTCATTGGTATCCCACTTCTCATCGTCCTCGGCATCTGCAGCGTCGCCTTTCCGATTCTGGCGGCAGTCAAGTGCAACAACAACGAGTTGTGGTCGTATCCGATGGCGATTGAGTTCCTGAGTGAAGACTGAGGATTCAGCAAGACCCGCAGACGTCGCTGTTACGCCTCGATCTCGTAGCCGTTGCGGCGATCTCGACTCACGAAACTCTGAGCTTCCGGATCACCGATGATTTGCTCTGCCTTCGGATCCCATTGCAAACGACGCCCGAGCCGAGCTGCAATGCCCGCCAGATGGCAGGTGGACAGCGCCCGATGATGACTGAACACATCGGAAATCGGTTCGACGCGGTCGCGTGCCGCTTCGAAGAAGTTTCGAACGTGATCTGTCAGAGGCCGATTTTTGTAAACGGCTTCCAATGCACCGTGCGGCAGTGGATTCGTTCCGAGATCTTCGACCGGCTTGCCGGTCAGGCGGCCTCGGTTCACAAAGATGCGGCCTCTCGTTCCTTCAATGATGAGTCCGTTGTCGAGGTCATGGCGAATGACCAGTTCCATACCGTCGGCGTAGGTTGATTTAATGAGGAATTCCGTTGCGGTGTTGTAGCGGTCCTGTTGCACCGGATAGCCGTTCCGGAAATCGACTGGATGTTTCACCACCACCGGATCGATGGAGACCGGACCGGTGCCGGTCTTGTCCATCGCCCACGTGGCTATATCAACATGATGAGCGCCCCAGTCAGTCAATTTGCCGCCTGAGTACTCATACCACCACCGGAACTCGTAGTGATTGCGCGACCAGCTCTTTGTTTCGCCGTTTGGCCCGGTCAGGTAGTGATATGGGGCTTCCGGAGCCGGTCCCTGCCACAGATCCCAGTTGAGATACTTTGGCACATCACCGACAGGTAACTGCGGACTCTTGGGGGCTCCTCCAATGCTGCACGTTACTTTCTTAATGGCTCCGATTCGCCCGGCACGAACCAAAGCCACTGCTTTGATGAATTGTTCCGCGCTGCGCTGCTGCGTCCCAATTTGCACAACTTGATCGGTTTGCTTCGTGACTTCGCAAATCTGACGACCTTCGGCAATCGTCAGCGTCATGGGCTTCTCGCAGTAGACATCTTTGCCGGCCAGGAGAGCTTCAATGGCGATCTTGGCGTGCCAGTGATCCGGTGTTGAAATATGGACAATGTCCACATCGTCCCGATCAATGAACGCTCGATAATCCTCGCCGACATCCGGAACAGTGCCGGTCCATTCTCTTACGATATCTCGGGCTCGTGCTATCCTCTGTGAGTCGGCATCACAGATGCCAACGTAATCACCGTACAGACGAAAGTCTCCAGCGGATCCGTAAGTTCCTTCCAGCCCGGTGGCTCGATGGTACCAGCGACTACCTGTTCCGACAGCGACTACTCGAGGTCGCTCGTTAGCACTCCGAAACCCCGCGGCGCGATTGCCGATTCCGGTGATGATCGCTGCTCCGGCCCATGCCAGTGTGGATTGCAGTACTCGGCGTCGCGTGTTCCCGGTGGCCGACATTGTCACCTCAAAAGATAAGAGTCAACGAGCATCTTTGAGCGACCAGCCATCCGGGATTACGGCGGATCTTCGGACAACAGCTATCCCGTCCCGCATGGAAACGCTTCCGAAGTTGCCTTCGGTCGCCGGCGCTTCGCTGGCAACAATCCGGACTCCCTTACCGACAACAACGTTCTTGTCAATCAGTGCACCATCGATGTACGCTTCCGAACCAATCCCGGGAGCCGTCTTGCCGGATTCCGGGTTGTAGTAGTCTGCCCCCATAATGACGCTGTTACGAATCTGAGCATGGCTGTCTACCTGACAACGGAGTCCGATCACGCTGTTCGTGATTTCTGAATCGGACTCAACCAGGCAGCCGTCGGCAATGAGGCTGCTGCCGATCCGGCAACCGTCAAATCGCGATGATGGAAGAAATCGAGGATGCGTGTAGATCGGCCATTTTGGGTGAGCCAGCGTAAACGGCGGACGTGGCTGAGCCAACATCAGGTTCGCTTCGTAGAATGCCTTGATCGTCCCGATGTCCTCCCAGTAGTCATCGAACAGATGCGTCTGGACTCGGTGATTACTGATGGCCATCGGAAAGATGTCTCTGCCAAAATCATCGTGCTCGGTTGATTCCAGCAGGTCAACGAGGACATCCCGGTTGAACAGGTAGATGCCCATGCTGGCCAGGTACTCGCGACCCTTCGACTGAATTCCCCGCTGATCGATCCAGTCTGCCGGAGTTTTGACCTGGGACAGTGCTTCGTCGGTCTGTGGCTTCTCCACGAAGCCGGTGACTCGTCCGCTGTCGTCGAGCTGCATAATACCGAAGCCCTGCGCGGCCTCAGCATCCACCGGCACGGTGGATATCGTGACGTCTGCATCGGCCGTCATGTGAGTGCTGAGCATCTGGCGGTAATCCATACGATACAGCTGATCTCCGGAAAGGATCAGCACGTATCGGATGTCGGGAGCCTTGAGGAAGCTCAACTGCTTGCGGACGGCATCGGCTGTCCCCTGGTACCATGTTTCCAAATCGAACGTTTGTTGCGCCGGCAAGACTTCCACGAATCCGCCGGAAAACACGTCAAAACTGTATGTCTGTCGAATGTGCCGGTGGAGACTGACAGAATTGAACTGCGTGAGCACGTAGATACGATTGAGGGAACTGTGGAGACAGTTCGAAATTGGCACATCGATCAGCCGGTATTTGCCACCAACCGGGACAGCCGGTTTTGATCGTTCTTCGGTCAGAGGACGAAGACGGGTTCCTTTGCCACCTCCCAGAATAATGCTGATCGTATGTCGCATGCGGATCCAATCCGTCGGCCGGAATAGCTGCCGTGAGAGGAGAGAACGCTTCTTCAGTCGTTGCTGACAATCTCTGAAATAGAGCAGCGCAGATCGAAGAAGCGATGGTGCTTCGGTCGACCAGATCGAACTAGAGCGCTTCGTCGTTCTGCTCACCAGTTCGAATTCGCACGACCTGGTCAATGGTGGAGATAAAGATCTTTCCGTCTCCCACCTGACCGGTTCGAGCAGCTCTGACAACTGCTTCAACGACTTTGTCAGCGTCGGCATCAGCAACAATGATGTCGAGCTTTACCTTCGGCATGAAGTCTACAATATACTCTGCACCGCGGTAGGACTCTTTGTGTCCCTTCTGCCGACCGAACCCTCGTACTTCTGTCACAGTCATACCATGGATTCCAACCTCTGTAATGGCACTCTTAACGTCCTCCAGCTTGAAGTGGCGGACAATTGCTTCGATCTTCTTCATGTTCCAACTTTCCATACTACCTGATCAGATGGTTCTCAAACGGCTGTCCTCCCGCCTGCAGCCGACCTTCGATTATAAGATATTGGGGCCTCACGTGCGATCCTGTTGAAAGAGAAAGAGACAGGCGTTCTCGATCACGATGAGCCGATTTATCAGGCGACTGGTTCTTTGCTAACAGTTCAGTGCTCCGCGAGGATTCCGTGATAGCCTTACCTGTTTCTGCCATCGCTGGTGTGACACGCCGCGATGAGGATCGACACTGCTACCCAAAAACGTGGTAAACCGATATTTGCATTGGTAACACGGTGCATTGCCGTAATCACCAACGGCACGGACGTTCGGAACGAAACTCGGAAACTGGCTCAATTGACGCCGGTGGACATTGCAAATTGGTCCGTCTGGCAATGCTCCGACACCGGAGCCGAACCTGGATGAAAGCTTTCGTGCGACGACACAGTCACGGCGCGACATGTGGACGCAGCCCTGAGGACAGGGACCATGAGATTCGAGCGACCCCGGAGCGGCTGACTGTCGCTTCAGAGGGGATTGCGGCTCGTCGCGGAAATAGCTACTGGGCGGCTGCCGCGCAGTGAGACTCGCGCACAAAAAAAGCCCTTTGGGTCGAGAGCGTTGGGGAATAATCGAGATGGGGTCGGATTCAGGAGCTGGGTGACTGCCTGGATTCAAGTCCCGATTAATACTACTCAACCAACAAAGGGCTTGCTGGGTAAGAGAGGGAGAAGCACGCAGCGTGCCAATTCACTGGAAAACGGGATCCCCAATCCGAAAATCTAAAATCCCCAGTATTTTTGAGTGTTACTGGTCCGAAATTCCGGGGAATCCAAGCGCCGAACAGCGCCGATGATTGAAGTGTCAGCGCCGAAAATGTAGTGTCAGAATGTGTCAAAGATCAGCGCCGAGACTCAACTGCCGCTCAACAGCGCCGAGACAATTCGTCTCAGGCAGCTGATCGTTCCTGCTGTTGCTGCCCTTGCGGTCATCTACGCTCTGATCGTGTTGTGGTATGTTGCCACCTATCCGGAACTGGGTATTCGCTGCCTCCTGCCCAGGAAGCTCAAGCCGAGTGAAGCCAACGCCGGGATAGAGGTGGTGCGGTTTACTGGCGAGGGATTGAGCTATCAGCTGCAACCCGGAGATCGGCTGACTGCTATACATGATTTGCCGGTCACTACATTTCTGGACTTTCTTGGCACAACGCGGGATCTGAGCACGATGGCTCTGCAGCCGGGAGCAAGGTTGCGTCCCAATGCTGACACAACATCAATTAGCCGGGATTTGATACCACCTCTGGTTGAGATTCCCGATCCGAGCAAGGGTGGTGCAGTTGTTCGCTATGTCCGGGTGGATTTTATCCAGAAGGATGCGGCCCCGGAAGTGGGAACTCTGTGCACTTACATCGCAGTGAAGCCGCCGGCGGCCTACGACATTCTGCTGACCGTTCTCTGGTTCCTGTGCCAGTCTGCGGTTCTGCTGATTGCACTCACCGGGTATTGGCAGCGCCCGTCAGATGTTGTGACGCAGACGTTCTGTCTGATGTCAAGCGCGACGATGGTGGCATTCGTCGGTGGCTTCCACTGGTGGATCATTGCAGGTAATCCGCTGCTGAATCTTCCGTTCGCCCTGTGCATCATGACGGTTCCTGCATTGACGCTGCACTTCTTCCTTCAGTTTCCACGGGACGCCTACGTCCTGAGTCAGTATCCGCGTATCGTGTTGAGTGGTGTGTACGCGCCACTCGGTGGGTTAGCTGTTGTCGTTGTATTCACCTATTGGACAGCTTTTTGTCTCAACGGTAATCCAGAAACGGTCAGCCTGAGCTCGATGCAACAGATCGTGGCGGTCATACGTGAATTGCTCATGGGTGTCTCGTCACAACTTCCGGCGACCACGATGTCATGGGAGTTACTCTATTGGCTGCGACGACTGATCTACCTGGCGATCTTCATGAGTGGTGTGTACTTCGCTCTGACAGTGGTTTTGATTGTCATGAGCCTGCTGAGAACTCAGACAGCGATTGAACGTCAGCAGGCATCAACCATTCTCTGGGCGACATTGTCTGCAACGATACCAGTCAGCTGGACGCTATACCTCGCGTTCTACAGCAAAGACGCATTCGTTCTCGGTGGAGCCCAGTTGCCGATGTTCGCAGCGAGTGGGATGTTCATGGTGGCTTACACTCACGGAATGCTGAAACGACGACTGATCCTGGCGGATGAGAAGCTTCATCGAGGACGGCTCTACCGGACAACCAGCATCCTCGTGACAATTGCGTTTGCAGCCGTGGTTGCAGTCGGGATTGTTTCTGCTCGGCAGTACACTCTTCCTGGGAGTTCGTCACTTGTCCTGCGCATGTCGCTTTATGTGATTCTGGTTGTGGGCGTTGTATTTGCGCTGTGGATGCGAGATCGGATGCAGGCAGCGATCGACCTCCGATTCTTCAGTGAGAAATACCAGCTTGACCGAGCGCTGGAGCAACTCAACCAGGCTGCCGGACACCTGACCGATCCGTCGGCAATGGCTGACATGACTCTAAGAACCTGCCGGGAAGTCGTCGATGCATCATCGGCGATGATGTACGTTCGAGATGCCAGCGGAACCTTTCGGCTCATTGGTGCTCATGATTCGCCAATCGCTCCTCCTGCGTTAACTGCCCAACAGATTGGTCTGCTGAGATCATCCGAGCCTGTTGTGCTGCGTGTGCCTGCCCAGAATCGGGAAACACTGGAAGGTGTACAGCTGCTGCTGGATGATCTGGGAATCGAGCTGGTGTTTTCTTTGCGGGACGACCAGGGAGTTGCCGGAGCGATCTGTCTTGGAAGACGAGAATCCAACACTGCCTACTCTGCAGAGGATATTGCTTTCCTGCAGGCCATTGGGCAAATGACGTTGCTGGCACTTCACAGTTCGCGAGCCAATCAGAATCTGGCACGACTCACGTCGGAACTGCAGGTGAAGGTCGATCACATTTCCGAACAGCAGCGACAGTTGTCAATGCTCCGGGCGGAGCTGCTGGCACTTGAACAGCACGCGGCACCGTCGTCAGATGATCGAACGGAAGCGGAATTTGATCGGGCGGGTTTGAAAGGCCAAAGTCCGGTCATGGAGGAGGTTCTGGCGACTGCCCGCAAGGCCTCCGGCAGTTCGTCTACTGTTCTGATCCGCGGTGAAAGTGGTACCGGAAAAGAACTGATGGCGCAGATTATCCAGCGCAACAGCCCACGTGCTGCAGCTCCGTTTGTGACAGTGAACTGTGCCGCTCTCGCTCCATCTCTGCTGGAAAGCGAACTGTTTGGCCACGTGCGAGGTGCGTTTACCGGAGCAGAATCTGATAAAGCCGGACGTTTTCAGGCAGCAGACGGAGGGACCCTGTTCCTGGATGAGATTGGCGACATCTCGATGGAAACTCAGGTGAAACTCCTGCGCGTACTTCAGGAACGCCGGTTCGAGCCCGTTGGTAGTGACAAGTCGGTTTCCATTGATGTGCGCGTCATCACAGCTACTCATCGAAACCTTGAGAAGATGATTGCTGAAGGGACTTTTCGAGAGGATCTGTACTATCGACTGAACGTCGTCAGCATTACCCTTCCGCCGCTGCGGGATCGACGCGAGGACCTCGTGGAACTGATTTTCAGTTTCCTCAAAAAGTCTGTTCAGAAGACAGGGAAGAAGATCCGGCAGATCGATCCAGCCGCGCTGGACGCCCTGGAGAACCATTCCTGGCCTGGCAACATTCGCGAGCTGGAAAATGCAATCGAACGAGCAGTCGTTCTGGCGGATGGTGACACTGTTCAGCTGTCCGATCTGCCAGAGGATATTAGCAGTCGTCCACAGATTGTGGTCGATCGAGTGTCACGTGAAGGTGAACTGTCCACCAGTCTGAGCGTGAATGCAGACGACACTGCTCGAGTTGCAAAAACGACGTTTGAGTATTCGGACACAGCGTCCAACGAACGGACAGAGCTTGTCAATGCTCTACGTGCAGCCAATGGAAACAAGGCACAGGCTGCCCGTTTGTTGAACATGCCACGCAGCACTTTCTACAGCAAACTCAAGAAGCTTGGCGTCGATGCACAGAGACATTGATGCCCCCGACACCAGTCGCAGGACGCAAACGGGTGTTGTGCTCGGAATCATCGCGGCGACTGCGTACTCCATCGCCAATCTTGCACTGAGGCAGCTGTCTGATTCCGGTGACAATGGAGGGTCCGGCTGGGATGTCTGGGTGACAGCACTGAAGGCACTCGCGACCGGAGTCAGCGCCTGGGTGATCGTGCTGTGGCGTCACTTTTGCGGCCAGCCGGTCTGGCCACCAAGGCGAGTCGTTCCGGCCCTGCTGCTGGCTGCTGTCGTCATGCAGTTCGGTGGGAATCTCTGTTTTCAGATCGCCCTGAAGTATCTCGGGCTGGCCATCACCGTACCGATTATCTTTGCCTGCATTATTTGTGTGGGAGCCGTGGCCGGGCGGATACTACTGGGTGATCCGATCACAACGCAGGTGATGACAGCCATGTCCATCATGATGGTGGCGATTGTTCTCCTATCGGCAGGCACCGTCTCTGAGAGCTCAAACGAACCAGCAGAAATCACTGCATCGGAGGTGCCGATTGGCATTGGAGTGGCGTTGATCTCCGGATGTTCGTACGGATTGGTTGGAGTCCTCATTCGTTACTTCGTTCGTTCGACACTTGCTGTCGAATCTCTACTCATCGTCTTCAGCACGTTTGGTCTTGTGTCACTGTCAGTTATCGCCATTGGACTGTCCGGGTGGAACACGCTTCAGCAGAACACTCTGACAGACTGGCCGATGCTGACGCTGGCCAGCGTGACGAATGCGATCGCGTTTTTTGCCATTTCCTATGCGCTGCGGACGATTGATGTGAACCGACTGAACGTGATCAATGCATCGCAAAACGCCATGTGCGCCGCAGGAGCCGTCGTACTCTTTCATGAACACCTCAGCTCGGCGGCAGTTGCAGGCATTGTACTGACGATTGCCGGGCTACTGGTGTTGAGTCGTGGACACGGCGTTTCCAGCCGTGCTGCTGAGTAACTTATTCGAAGTCGTCTGGCTTCGTCGCATCCTGCGAAACAACATCGGCGTAGCGAGCAGTTGCCACAAGCCGAATCAGTTCAGCCAGGCTGGAAGTGCGCAGCTTCCTCGTGACTCGACCTCGGTGTTTCTCAACGGTTTTCTGACTGATATTGGCGCGAGCGGCAATCGCTTTGTTGGTGAGTCCGTCATAGACGAGATCGAGGATTTCTGCTTCACGCGGTGAGAGTGCGGTCAAGCGACGTTGAGCGTCATACGATGCCAGCATCTTTGCCGCATGATCTGCTTCAGCTTCTGGCGATGTCAGACGAAACAGTCTTCCAACAGGCCGTCCGTCATTATCCAAAACGACAACACTGTCCACAAACCAGTCATGCTGACCAATAGTGATGGTTGTCTTTGCCTGGGCACTGGTAACCAGATCCTCAATGGAAGGTGTCGTCGCAGGAGTTTTGACCGTGCCGATTGTGTTTGCATCTGTACCAGTGTTAAATGCCCACATCTTCTGAAAAACGCCGGATTGCCACTGAATGGATGCTGATCTCAGCGGGATGAAGCACCACGGACGATCATCAGATGCACTCAGTGCGCGAAGAAGTGCCTCACGTTCAATCTGTTCCGATTGAAGCTGACTCACGACTTGTTCCTCCCTGCAGTTTCCGATCGGCATCGATACGAAACCTGTCAGAATCGGATCGCTGTCGTTAACAGCGCTCCGGTTACGCGGAGAATCAGACAGACGGAGCTGGCAGTTGGTAAAATCGTATTGTCTGGCCCGCACTTCGCCGATTTCTGCGCGTTGGATGAAGCAACAGAAGCCGACAGGAAAAATCACTCTGCACGATCATACACAGTGAATATCGTTTCCTGGATGCATCTGGTTCGGCGAAACCGACGGCTGCGGGATGTTCCTATTGTCTGGATGTCCTGTAAGAGACTGAACTGACACCTCCACTGCACGCATCTCCGTCTCTACGACGCGCGCGAGTCAGACAATATCTCAGGACAATGTTCAACAATTGCCGCTGCGAGCCGCGGTGACTCACTGTGAGCGAGCAGCAGTTCATTAACAATTTCCAGTTGCGCCGCACGGTCTGCTGTGATCATAAATCGGACAATGAAGTTGACGTATCTGTCCGCAGCTGTTTCCGATGTCCGTGCCAGCGACAGGCAGACCGACAGGAGCCAGTTGCGCAACTGGCTGCAACCCGATGTCTGTAGCGCGAGTTCCAGAAACGATGTGAGTTCATTGGAGAATTCAAAACGACTTCGGCGTTGGTACAACAAACCTGTAACTGTTGCGATCAACCGAGGCGGCTGTTCCGATGTCACTTTAGAGCAAATGTCGACGATTACTCGGTCCGACATCTGGTCTGTCGCCGCAGTGTCCTCAAGCGAATTCAGAATCGTTTCGAAGAAGATCGAATTCGCTGAGTCAACCAGTGCCAGCCAGTCATCCGCCAACAATGTGGAAGCCAGTTCCGACAGCAATTTCTGATACAATGGTTGCTGGAATGGTTCATCCCGGGCGACGAGTTCAAGCAGGACACGCCTGCCGACATCATTCGGTAGCTGAATCGCGTCCTGGCAGCAGACTGTTGCAGCCCACCAGCGAATGAACCTCGCCTGACTGTGCACGGCAAGTTCGATCAGATGCCGGACACCGTCCGGTTTCGACCAGATTTCCTTTGCCCACGGAGCCGGAGTGAGATCATTGATCGACGATCCGGGAGTCAGACACACATGGACCGGACCGATCGCGATCAGAGGGGAATTCTGAAAACCCAGTTTCATGAGCGACCGATTGTCGAGAATACGTTCACCGGTTGCAAAATCGTCGTCGTGATACTGATGCAGCGCTAGACAAGCCGCCTGCACGTAGGCCGAGGGATCCCGTTCACTGCGTTCCTGAAACCATGCCCAGATGCGACGACGGAACCAGCCCAGCGTTCTTATGGAATACACCACTCCTCGACGTCGTCCGGTGACGAGTCTCTCCACTGATTTGTTGATTCGACGACGTCGGATCGCTCGATCGAACGCGACGAACAAGAACGCCATCAATTGCTGGTTGTTCGCCTCTTCCCCGGATCGCAGCAACTGCCGAACGAGTGCTTCATGGCCGTGGCAGGAAAATGCCTGACCGACATAGAGGCCTAATTGCTCAATAGCCCACGGATCGGTCGATATTGCCCAGGCCTGTCCCAGCTCCGTCAATTCTTCAGAATCGGATGAGGCAGTGACCGATGTGATGAAAGAATCATCGCGGGTTTCCAGAAGCTGAATCAGTGTCGACATCGGGGCGGGCTGACGGGGAATTGACAGGAACCTGATCCAGTCAATCTATTCAATCTGTCAGGTTCCGGATACCACAACTGCATCGGCAAAACTCTGACCGATTGACATTGATAGCTGTTGTCCGCCGGTTTCAATGACAATCGTGTCTTCGTCGACCTTCAGAACTCGTCCGCTGAGTGCCGTCGTATCGAAACTCGCTCCCTCCGACAACTTGTGAACCCTGTCATCAATCTGTTCGGTGATCCACGCCTGCAACACGCCGTTGCGCGAGGTGACTCCGGTCAGTCGAGTCATCTTCATGGGATCACGATGATCCACGGCCACACCGAAGATATTGTCACTGGCGATGATGTCGTAGGCATGACGATCGACCGAAGCGAGACGATTGGATGTGCCCGGCCTGAGTGACCGGCGTTTGATTCCCGGCATCATCACGGCTTCGATGCTCATCGCGAGATCAAACTGTCCAGTGTCGCCCATCGGTGTCAGCCGAATGGTGACGATCTTATGCAGCAGAGCGGCGTTCTCCAGTTCAAACAGCACGTCAGTAATCTGCTTGAGCGTCCCGCGGGCCTGAGCATTCACTGGCAGAATGCGAAAACCTGTTCTTGTTGATGGCGAACCGGAATCGACTCGCGAGTTCTGCAGTCTGGCCTGTCGGATCGTTTCCAGGAGCCAGTTGCGATAGAGCGAACGAGCTGTTTCTGTATCCGCCGGCAAAGCCTGCTTCTTCCACGCATCGATGCGCTCTGGAAGAGCCTTAGTCTGTTTGGCGGCCTTTGTGCGCTTGCCGATGTTTTCGACAATCAATTCATACTCTGCTTCGAGTTCGTTCAATGGCTTCTGAACGTTCTCCTGCCACAGGTATTCAGCGCCAAAGTACCCGGCTATCAGGATGAGAATTCCCAGAAGGATCTGCTGGCGGTATTCGTTCATGATTGAGTCGCCTCCTTCTGCTTATTGGAAGGCTCTGCGGATGACTTTCGCTTCCTTGAGCTTGACGATTTCGTCTTTCGGGATGACGTGCCTGAACGTTCCGACTTCTCAGCCTGTTCTCTGGGTTCCGTCGACTGGTGCGCTTTGTATTCTTTTCTGGGACGACGGCGAATCTGTAGCGTGGTGCGGAAGTTCCACTGGGCGTTCTTTCCACTACCGATCTGACTGAACGAAGGAGTTCGTGTTGTGTGGTATTTGTCCTGAATCCCGACTTCCATTGCTCGATGTGCTTCGGGTGTTTTGGATGTCCCCTGAAATGTAACCGTGTAGCCCTTTCCAGCAGGTGTGGCCGCGAACTGCCGAACTGTCAGCTCCGGGCTGGACGGCATCCGAATGGTCAGGTCTCGCAGTTCATCCAGCCAGTTCATGCGTGAACCATCCCACTTGGCCAGTCCTGCCGCCTGCTTCCTCATCGAAGTCGTTTCTTTGAGAAACTCGGTCACGCTGTCAAGCTGAGGCTTCATCTCAGCGATCCGGCCTTCGACTTTTGCAAACAGCGAATCCACGTAGTACCAGCCGCCTCCAACAACGAATAACACGCCCGCTGCAATTGCCAACAGCTTGTTCCTCTTTCCAACCTGCGTGGGTGGTTTCTTCGGATGCAGGAAATCGACGGCCGGTTGGATTCCAGTTGCTTCTTCGCGCAGAGCGGCAATCAGAGGAGCATAGTTTCCCTGTGTCGCTTCTGCAGATTCGCCTTCGACGAATTCGGCGGCCGACATCTGACTAACCGTGACGTCAATGCGCCCTTCCAGTGAATCAGCCAGTGCTGCCGTTTCGAAAAGCGATCCCACCAGGACCGCCCTGCTGATCGCAACGTCGTTCTCCAGGTGATTTCCGATCGTGAGTACAGTCCGCTGGATTTCGGCGGCAATGAACGCAGCTTCTTCTTCTCGACTGGCTCCCGGGGCCAGCCGAATGGTTCGGGAAAGGACAGGACTCCCAAACTGAATCACCAGGATGTGTGCGGACTGAAGTCCCTTGCTGACAATGAGTGTTGCAGATTCATCACCTTCCGCCACGTCAGGTGCGAAGGCTCTCAAAGGATGAGTGACCACTATCGCGCTGGCAGTTTGGCATCCGGACGCTTCGACAAGTCGCTGAATGAGCTTCGAATCCGGACTGGCCAAAGCCATTGCACTGACGCTGCGCGACCCGTCTTCACCGGCAGAAAAACTGACAAAATCGATGGTGGGATCATCACCAAGTCCGGTCAGTTGGCGTTGAGCCATATTTTCCACGAGCGTCGGGAGCTCAGCATCAGTCGACGGTGGAACGGTGAACGTCGCCGAATCAACGGAACCGCGACCGACCGCCAGAATGAGCTTCGCACGGCTGGCCTTACATTCCGTGGCGACTTCCTTCAGCTGACGCACCAGCAGGTCACTGGTCGACTCTGTTTCATCGTCACCTGAGCCCGACTGAAAGAGTTTCTCACCGGCGTTCAAGACACGAATCACACCGCCCTTCCGTGTTTCGGCAAACACGTAGTGGAGGCTGTCGGAACTCCAGCTGACGGATAAGAGTTTACTCATGAGTCGATTCGTCGGTGGGACCTGCAATGACGCAGGTATTGAGATTCATCAGAGGTTAGTGGAGGGTCCCTGGTCAAACAGATCACCCGCATCAAACAGATCGGTTTCCATCTCAAACTCTGCTTCCGATCCGGTGTATCGCAACAGATCGCGATCGACCGGGAGACCAAGTGATGTGAGGTCTGTCCAGGTTCTGCGACGAGCTGGTTTGACGGATGCATCAATTGTGATCTTTCGGCGAATGAACGGGCCTCCAAACCTTCGGTAGACGACGATCTCGCCGGAATGGACCGCCCCTCGGGTCGTAATATGCGGATAAATTCGACGATACGTGGTCGGATCAACGATTTGTCGCGTCAGCAGCCATGCCGTGGATTCCTGTTCGCGGCTTTCCAGCAGAGTTCTCTGCTGGACCAGCTGGCTGGCGATGCCCGCATCATCCAGCAAAGCTGTCAACACGGGGTCAGTCGCCGTATTGATGTTGATTCGCCCCCGGATCACGTTATTCAGACTCAATGTCGTCCGTTCTTCGAGCAGACTCATTGTTTCTGTGAAGTCCGGTCCATCAGCGGTCAGGGGACTCACCACCATCGCACCGCTGTGTTCGCCGTGATGCTCATTGTGAGGCAGCGTGACGTGAGAATCGATGAGATCCGCGAGGCTCTCCAGTTCGTGAAGGTCCAGAGATTCGTCATTCGGCAACGTGACTTCCGACAGTGCAACCGACTGCATAGTGGATGGAGTGCTGCTGTTCGAATGCGTAGACAGAATAGTGATGCCGTAGAGTCTGGCCAGAAGAATGTACTTCACAAGTTCTTCGGGCAGGAACGACAGCTCATTCGTATCGGCTCCCGTCGAACTCGCGTAGTCACTGGGATAAACGTCGTTGAGATCAATGCGATCGTTACCGTTGCGGTCGGAATTTGATTCAGCGGAACACGCCGTCAGAAGTTGATTCCACGAAACAACAGGTTGTTCGAAGTCGCTAACGATCTGGCCAGTGCCGTAGAACATGTCTCGCGTCACTCCTTTGACAAACAGGAGTTCTTCCAGCGTTTCCGGCAGACCGTTTCTGTTGCTGTATGGCGGATCGAGTTCCTGATAGTACGTGGCTTCCGCACCGAGTTCGCGAGGTGTCTGATCGTCGTCCATCCAGTCCAGGATGGAATCCGCTGCTTCGGGAGTCATCCCGGGGATGTGCAACAGCGCTCGACGCCCTGCACCAGGTTCGTGCTTCTCCCACAACATTACGCGACCAAGATGCAGTTTGCGCGATTCGTTCACCATGCCAAACTGAATCGGCGACGAGTCGGGTGATTCGTCAAACTCGGAATACGCAGGCGGCTCGTTTGCAGTCCCGGCCGAGCCGAACGCTGCTCCGGTGGATGTCGGCTCGAAGCCCTGCAATGATTCCACAACGGAGAAACGCCATCGACGCGCCGTTGTCGTGGCTGCCTGGGGTGTGTCTGTCGCAACATCCGTTGCCGGAACCGGATTCACCGTGCGCGATGAAAACACCTCCGGGGCAACCGCAAATGGATGCGATGCCTCCGGATGCCCGGCGTACTCATCAGCAACCGTCAACAGCAAAGCCTCGGCACTCGCCAGCGTTTGATGTGCCTGCCGAAGGTCGCCTCCGATAACGGTTGCTTCGTATTCCGTCGCCATGCGATTCATGAATGCAAATCCCGCAAGGGACAGCATCACCACGAGAACCAGGACGACAATAAGAATGACACCCCGACGATGCTCACGCGTGGCAGTAGCGGAAGTTCTCATAGTTCAAACTCCCCCAGGTCGAGCGTCTGTGTCTGCGAGCGAACTTCCTTCGTGGTATCGAGCAGGATGATAGAAGTATACCGATGCGGAATGATCGTCAGGCCCTCAAGCAGTGAATCTTCCGAGCGTTGTCGTTGCTGTTCCGACTCCGGTGATGTGAACGCCTGCTTCAGATACCGCTCCAGTCGATCTGGCTCTTCGGTTGTCTGCGAGAGTGCTTCCAGATCCAACAGCTGTTGTGCCGTGATAACATCGATGGTCACCTCAATGGCCGCCGGAAGCTGACTGGCACGACTGGATGACCAACTTCTCCGCCAGCTCTTCCCATCGTGGTAACGAAACTCAAGTCCAACGACGTCAGGGATCAAGTCACAAGTCGGTTGTGACTGAGCTTCACTTTCCACTCCGGTTGATTCACGTTCGTCTACAGATGGAAACAGCAGTTCCTCAATCACTGCCTTACTCAATCGAAGCCCCTGGGAAACAGCCTCTCCGTCTGGATTCGTCTGGCGACTGAGTACCGTCTCCAGGCGAGCGGCACCAACCTGAGTTCGATACAACCCCACTGGAAGTGCTGTCAGTTTTGATTCTTCGAATCGTTGAAGCTGATAGGTGATGGATTGGAATTCTTCCACAGATGGCGCGATGCCATCCTGAGGCAACGTGGATTCAGCCAGTTCGCCAAAACCCTCGTCAGGTACTTCGGGTGGCTTTCTATCTGATGGTTGAGGAACCGTGATCCGAATGGAATCGTGTGTCCCCTGAATCGTCGCGTTTGCAGGGCCGCCGTTCTCATTCCGAATCAGATCTGCGATCTCGAAGACAGTGTCAGGCTCACTGGACGAGGCATCCGGACTGACATCGGGCAGGATGACCGGAGCAAACGCGGCAAATGGATCGGTTGTTGTTTCCTGCTGTTCGGGCGAACGGAGGGGAACTCGTGTTAGGTCATCCTGAATCAGCTGCATCACAGAACGAACCAGTTGTTGTTCAGCGGTGACTTCCGATCCAACAGTCTGTAGCGTCGTATACATCGACATCAGCCCCCAGACGACGGTCATGAGGACAGCCACCAGACTGACCGCAATCAGCATTTCAATCAGCGTGTAGCCGTGGCGACGGACACGTGTGTTCGTTCGGTGGTGCTTTATCACAAGTCACCTCCGAACTCGACGGACGAACCCGGTTGACTCTTCTGCCGAATCCAGCGCGTGAGTGAGAAGTGAACACGGCGAGAACCGGTTTGCTGAACAGCTTCCACGTCGACCGTGAGACGTGCGATTCCAGGTGTTTGTTCGTGCGGTTTGACTCGCACAGAATGCAGCCAGAGTGGTGTGTTGTTTGCCGTCACCAGACGGTCCTGCGGTCGACCGGGCAGAATCACCGGGGCCTGTTCTGCGTCGTCGAATTCTATGACTTCTTCATCGATCTTTTCGACGAGTGGCAGGAGCGGTGCGGATTCTGCTGCCACCATCGGACGAAAGCCCATGATGATTTCGTTCAGAGTGTTTTCGCAAATCCGCTGAGCCTGAGCATGCTGGCGGGTCTTGTCGGCATGAGTCCGGCCGATTCCCGACAGTTGTGATAACATCACCACACTTCCCATCAGGATCGCCGTGGCCATGATGACTTCAATCAGGCTGAATCCTCGGCGATCATGATTCCACCGAAGATCGGCGTGGTGCTCAGGATGAAGAAACGACTTCACAGCTGTTCCTCCAGTTCCTGAGTATTCAGCTTCCTGCGAAACGGAGTTGTGAAGCTGACTCCTGCGGTCAGGCCCCTCATTCTCACATGCACGACAAAATCATCCGCACCCCGGATTCTCAACAGCACGTCCTGACTGCGACCATCCGGCTGAAACAACAAAGGCTCCGACCAGCTTCGGGGAGACTGTTCCGGTTGCAGACTGAATTCTGTGACGTCAGCGTCCAGATTTGTGCTGTTCACTACCGGAGTTGACGGCTTGCGGAACTGCAGGTCGTCAAAGGTGAGTCCGTCTGCAAGCTGACCTCGCCTCATCATGAAGTCGTCGGGCATCGGTTCTGCTTCTATCGACTCCAGCTGAAACTCATCAACGGACGCGTCCGTCGTCTGTGTCTGCTGCACACGTTCGATCTTCCACCGGCGTCCTCCAATCTCGCAGAGAAATGCCATCTCCATTCCTTCGCGAATCGCGAACGTGCGAGCCTTTCCCCATGCATTCTGCATGTCGACCGCCCCGGACCTCAACCGGCTTCGGTCCAGCGGGCCTGACATGGATGGCAGAACGAACGCAGCGGCAATCGTCAGGATCGCAAGGACGATTAGTAGTTCTATCAGTGAAAAGCCATGGCGCGCGAAAAAAGGCGAACCGGATTCACTCCGATTCGCCTGTCGCTCAGCAACGCTGAGTTGCCTGATTGAACGTGCCAGCACCATGACGCAACCGCCACTCAGTGGTCATTCGCGATCCAGACTAACCTCATCGCCGCTGTCGTCTCCTCCACCAACCTCGAATCCATCAGCATCACCGCCACCTTCGCCGGACTTGCGTTTGCCACTCCAGCTCACGATGTCGTCTTCGGTGTTGTCTTTGCGATCCGGTCCCAGTGACCAGATATCCGGTTCGCCGATCTTGTTGTTCTGGCCCGGGTACTCGTACCGGTAAGACGATCCCCAGGGATCCTTCGGCAGTTTGTCTGCCTTAATGTAGGGGCCTTGCCAGTTTGAGTTCGAACTGCCTCCGTCCTCATCCATTTCATCGCCTTCTTCGTCGAGGTCCAGATCAGCCAGATCTTCGTCAGCACCGAAGTCCTCTTCTCCACCGAACGCATCATCTCCCCCAATACCGGAATCTCCTGATGGGCGCTCAATGAGTGCCTTCAGTCCCTGTTCCGTCGTCGGGTAACCGGAATTGTGAAGGCTGTAGATTTCGAGTGTTGATTTGAAAAGGCTGATCTGAGTCTTCGCAGCGTCAATATTTGCCTTTTCACGACTGCCAAGCAGGCGCGGCGCGACGAGCGATGCCAGCAGGACGAGAATCGCCAGAACGATCAGAAGCTCGATCAGAGAAAAGCCACGTCGGACACTGGTCCGACTTCTGTAAGTTGAATGTCGTTTCATGGTGTTGCTCCTTCTTTGAGAGTCTTCTGATGCGGTCCTGCAGTGAAACGGTTGCAGCCGCAAAGTTGTGTAGACGCGTTCCACTGTGTCTTCAGGACAGTGGCCGCATTCGGTTCGATCACGGAATGTTCCGTGCAGTTGCTGGGATCAGACGCTTGAACTCATTTCAAATACAGGCAGCAGTAACGCCACGATGACGAACAACACAGCGCTGCCCATAATCATCAACATGGCCGGTTCGATCAGCCGGACCATCGTGTCCAGCTGGCGTGATACTTTCTTGTCCAGACCATCGGCGATGTTGGTCAGGACTTCTTCCAGATTGTTTGCTTCTTCCGCAATCGTAATCATCGCCATCACGTTGCCCGGAATGAGTCCACATGCAGACAATGGTTCCGACAATGTGGCTCCCGATGAAATGTTCTCTGCAGAATCGCGAATCGCGGTTCCCAATACCACGTTCCCGGCCGAATCGCTGCTGATTTCGAGAGCTTTCAGCATCGGGACACCGTTCCTCAACAGCGTTCCCAGAATGCGGCAAAAACGGGATGTGGCTCCGTTCAGAAACAGCGAACCGAACACCGGCAGCTTCGTCTTTGTTCCGTCAACGAGTTCTCGTCCTTTCGGCGTTGCCATCCATTTCCGGATCGCCACGACCACTCCCACGAGTCCGATCGCAATCAGAATCCCGTAGATGCTTCCAAGAATATCGCTGAGTGCCAGCAGCATCACGGTTGCAATCGGAAGTGTTCCATTGCGTTCCAGTTCACTGAACATGTCAGCAAACTTGGGAACGAAGAATACAATTAACACGATTGTGACCAGAGTGCCCGCGACCGACAGGAATGCGGGATAGGCCATTGCTCCCCGAATCTTGCCGTTGAGTTCTTCCTGCCGTTCCAGAAACTCGGCCGTTTGTTGCAGTGATTGTTCCAGAAACGCGCCTTCTGTACCGGCTCGCACAATGCTCAGAGTGAGTTCATTAAAGACGTCACTGTGAACCGCCATTGCTTCGTGCAGTTGAGCACCCTCTGAAATTCGACCTCGGATGTCAGACAGAACCTTTTGCATCCGCTCGTTCGGCGTCTGTTGAATCAGGATTTCAAGACCTCGCAGCAACGGCACGCCGTTACTCAACAGATCCGATAGCTGAGTCAGCGTACCGGCGAGAAGTTCAGTGCTGATTCGCCCTCCGAAACCGAGGGACAGTGACGATTTCTTTTTCGCCGGTGCTACGTTGATTGGAAACAGCGACCGATCGGTCAGCAAAGCCATGACGTCACTGCGCGAGTCAGCTGTGATCAGACCGTTGACGTCCTGACCTTTCATGTCTCTGGCGGTGTAGGCGAATTCCTGCATGGCAGTTGAGAAGAGTGCGGGACTTAGCTGAAGTTGTCGTTTCACGTTTGGGTGCCATGGCCTCGCGAACGTGGCCATGCCCGACGTGTTGCATACTCACGCAAGCGAGAGGATGGCACCGAAATATCGGAAGACGGGTAGGTGAAATCTCGATCGATTTCGATAGTCAAACAACAGCCAGCATCAATCAGTCCGCCTTCGTGACGCGCAGAACTTCATCGATACTGGTGGCCCCCCTGGCCGCTTTATTCCATCCGTCCTGACGAAGAGTTCTCATTCCGCCTGCGATGGCCGCTTTGCGGATCGCGTTGGTTCCTGTGCGGTCATTGGCCAGTTGGCGGATTTCATCACTTGTTTCAAGTAGTTCGTAGATGCCAAGTCGTCCACTGTATCCGGTCCCTCGGCAGTTGCGACATCCACCTGGTCGATACAGCGGTTCGCCGTTCTCGAGTGCTTCTTCCGGGAAGTCGGATGGAAGTTCGTCTTTGAACGGCATGTAGGGCTTGCGACAGTCTTTGCACAAAGTCCGCACGAGGCGTTGAGCCACAATTCCTTCGACGGTGCTGGCGACAAGGAACGGTTCCACGCCCATGTCGACTAGTCGCATGAATGAACCGGCCGCGTCGTTGGTGTGAAGCGTACTAAACACCATGTGACCGGTGAGCGATGCCTGCACGGCGTTTTCGGCCGTTTCGAAGTCTCGAATCTCACCGATGAGCACCACGTCCGGATCGTGTCGCAGAATACTGCGCAATCCGGCGGCGAACGTCAGGCCGACCTTGTGATTGACCTGAATCTGATTGATGCCTTCCAGTTGATACTCAATTGGATCTTCTGTGGTGATGATCTTGTTGCGTTCACTCTTGATCTCAGCCAATGCGCTGTACAGAGTTGTTGTTTTTCCGGAACCGGTTGGACCGGTGACGAGTACGATTCCGTGCGGCAGGCGGATGAGTTCCCCGAACCGTTCGTAGGTACCTGGCTCCATTCCGATGCCGGACAGTGAAAATGACATCGCGTCCTTGTCCAGAACACGCATCACCACGCCTTCGCCGTGCAGCATTGGGATGATGGAGACTCGAATATCGACTTCACGACCGGAGACTCGAATCTTGATTCGACCATCCTGAGGCACACGTTTTTCTGCGATGTTCAGGTGAGCCATGATCTTCAGACGACTGATAATCGCCGCCTGAAAGCGACTCATCTCCGACGGTAGCGGCTGAGTCTGCAGGACACCGTCGATGCGGTAGCGCAGTTTGAGTCCCGTGGCCTGAACTTCCATGTGAATGTCACTCGCCCGGGCCGTAACGGCTTCAACGAGAATGTCATTCACCAGTCGGACGACGGATGCCTGCTGAGCCATCGCAGCGGCTTCGGATTCGTCGAATTCCAGTTCGCCGAGGACTTCGATCCCGTCCTCTTCTTCTGCCTGAGCCATCAGGCCGTCGAGTGTTTCGGCTCCGACGCCCAGATGTGTCTTGATGAGGGTATTGATTTCGTGAGGCAACGCCAAAACCGGACTCACAAACTGCCCGGTTGACGCGGCAACTGCGTCCGTTGCCTGAACGTCGAAGGGATTGGAAAGAGCCAGTTTGATGGTGGCGTCGGAACGGCTGACGGGGAATACGCCATGCCGGTGCACCAGTCGGACCGGGAATTCCTGCAGGATGGATTTGTCCAGCTCAAAGCTGGTCATATCGATGACCGGCATGCCGAGTGAATCGCCAATCGCCCGCAGCGCATCCAGCTCATTATCGAAGCCGTGCTCGTTGGCGAAGCGATCCAGTTGATCGCCCATTGAGAACAGCTCGTGTGCAGCCTTTAATTCCTGAGGCGACAATCTGCGCACAAGAGCACCAGAGTTTTCAGGAGTACTCAACACAGCACTCATTGGATACAAACCCAGCCTGGCCGACAAAAAGGAGGGATCGGCAATTGGACGTGTGGGGTGGTTACGATCCTGACAGGACAATGTCCTGTTGAACGGGCGTTGCGCTCGTTCCGTCAGTGAAGATCGCGATAAGGTAGGTAAATCTAAGGAGGGGTTTCGAAGAGTAAAACTCTTCCGAATTGATGTATTCAATTTCTATCTGCCAGCACAGCGGTTGGCAAGGGTTTCCCACCTCTGGCGTCCGCGTATCCGAAATACTGTACAAAAGCTGGTAGCGATGATACCGAACATCTGGAATGACCCACAAAACCGGCAACACGCACCCCTCCCGGCATTGGAACGTTTGCCTAAGTACAGTGATGCGCGTCCGGTGCCACATCCGCAACCGCAATGAGTCCTCTGGATATGCAGGTCCGCTTTAATGCCCTGCAAACGATGGCGTCAGAGGGCTGATTTTTATGTTGCTACCGCCATATTGCTGGCGCGCAGCACTGATTCCTGCACGGCCAAATCATGAGCTGTGTCGTATTCTGCTGATTGCTTCCCACGAATGACGGCGGCAAGATGCTGGACGTCGCCGTCGTAGCGACCGGTTGAAGGAGGAAGTTCGATGTCGTGTGCACCGCGCTCGAACTCACCAGTGGCCGATTCCAGAGTGAGCGTCAGTTTGTACGGTTCCAGTGGCCGGATAACGATGGATCCCTTCGTCCCGCAAACCACGAACTGTCGTCGCTCCCAGCCGGAGACCTCACACAGCGAACTTCGAATGGATGCCGTTGCTTTAGGATATTCGAACACCGCCAGACAGGTGTCCATCAACTTATCGCGTTCCGGTTGAGTGTTCCGGTTGAAGGCCGACACCTTCGTCGGAGCACCCAGCACCGTGACGACCGCATCAATCAGATGACATCCCAGTTCGAACATCGAACCACCTCGATACCGCGCCATTTCGTCTCGGCGGGAATCATCAATCTTCTTACTCATCTCACAGTGCACCTGAAAAATTTCACCCAGCCACCCCTGACGCACTGCATTGAAAACGAATCGAAATGCGGCGTTGCTCCGGAACATATAACCCATCTGAATCATCAGTTTCTGCTCATCAGCGCGACGGCAGATCCGGCGAAAGTGATTCAGAGATGTCCCGGCCGGTTTGTCCAGGTGAATATGTTTTCCGGCATTCACGCAGCGTTCTGCCGTTGAAAGCAGATCGTCGATGTGAGTTTCCACAGCAACGGCTTCCAGGCCTTCGACGGCAAGCAGTTGTTCTTCGTCCATCCATTTCAAATCAGCGTAGGCTGATGTCGCACTGGCTGCTTTGCGTCGTGTTGCATCCGGTTCAACGACTCCGACAACTTCAAACAACTCGGGGAATTTTCGAAACGCCGCCATCTTCCCGGCTGCATGAGCGTGCTGAGTTCCAATTTGACCAACACGAACAGGACGCTTCATAGTTGCTGCCAGAGCAGACACAGATGGAGTGGCCAGAACTGCGGCGGAGGTTGTCAGAAATAAACGTCGACTGGAATGAGGCATTGTGTTGACTTCTCGATATGGTGACTACTGACTGCTGCACCAGGATTCCCACTGCTCGTTCAGCCAGGCCGGATCAGGTTCCGCATCCGTGATGAGGTAGCGATAGCTGGCCTGATAAGGATGATCGGCGTCGATAACGAATTCACCATCGACGCATGGTGCGTAACAGAAATAGGGTTTTGATGGATGCAATCGGGCTGCCTGTGGCGCTCGGAAGTTGTACGGATGACACAGAACCGTGATGCTCACCGCTTCGCCCTGAATCTCACCGGTCAGTGAGACCCAGCGTGAGTGCTGATGATTGCCAAGGATACGATCGGAACCGGAATCGTTGAGGAACCGCGATGGTTCACGATCGGTCGCGTGACCTTCGGACGAATCCGCATCCTGCGGCTTGATCCACCGACCGGGACCTCGAACGGCCACTCCACCGTAGTGGTACTCCTCGACTGTGAGCGGATCATCCGTCAGCGCTGTCTGAGTCGTCTGCAGGTCAAAACAACGATACCTGCCGTCGGTCGGATACACAGTAACCGTCCAGTGCTCACTCAGAATGTCTGTTTCAGGCTCGACGAGCGATCGGTGAATCAGATCCACTTCAAACCCGGCCTTCGAATCGCCACTGAATACAGACGTGACCTCCTTGTGAAGAACACGCCCGGTTCGTCCCGCCAGATCCCAAAAGTTGATCTGCCGGTCATTCCAGCGAGTTTTCACCCAGGCAGAAAAGATCCCATGCTGGTGCAGGTGATCCCGAGGAAATGTAGCGGTGACGACTTTTCCAGAAGGAGATACGACCGGATGAAGGAAACCGCTCCGATGATAGACCGGATCCACTCCCTCCGGCACTATCGGCGATTCCTTGTTGTAAGCCAGCACTAACTGGCCATGCTGACTGACTTCGATTCGCTGCGCGGAAATCTGCACAGAAAGCGGCTCATCGGCAGCGGACAAGGATCTCATGCTGCCGGAGATCAGAAGACATCCCATGATTGTACGCTTGAGATTCATACAGGCACCTTACACACCAAAGAGGGTTAGTGCGACAAAGATGTTCTGATGAGCTGGACGGGAAACGTGTCTTGCGCGGGGACCGCTCGGTTCGCAGTCCGAACTAAGTGACTGAAACCCAAACATGGGTTTGGGTTGAGTAGCATTGGTAGCGTCAGGGTCGTATGACTCTGAGACCGCGATCATCGCATTCGACCGCAAAGCGTGCATACGAGTGGCTGCTCTGCGTCTCGGACACGGATAACGCTTGACTGCACGAATCTGAGCCATCGCCATTTGGGCATCCCTCACGCCTGTTACTTCACCAGCCTGCGGCGGGTTGCGTACACACTTGACGGACCTGTTTTGTCACCTGCGCTTCCCGGGACTGCCTGATTTTGCTAAACCTCCTGTATCGCAGCTTTGAAATCCTGCTTGACAGGATGAGCTGCCTGCCCGCTGGTCATCAATATGGAGATTGATCGCAGGATGAACACGGACCTCGTGCTGGCATCGGTGTTTCTGGTCTTCCTGATGCTGCTCATCATGATCTTTGGCGAGAAGCTCAGTGTACTGGGCGCTTTCCATGGTCGGTGGATCAGTTCGGTCTCAGACCTGATCGCAGATATGTGGGACTTTGTCTGTGAAGCCGTCGATCAGGCGTGGTGCTTCGTACTCGATCATCTGTGGTGGGTGTTGGCCGTTGGTTCCGGCAGTACAGGAGTGATCCTGGTCGGCTGGTTGATGTTTGGTGGTGTCGCCGAGAAGGCGGTTGCGGAAGTTGCTGAATCCAGCGGCCTGCTTCACGCTGGCGGACTATTGGACGCGGTTCCTCAAATAGACTCCAGGACCATTCTGACCCGTGGGATCCGTACGGGAAAAGACGACCTGACCAAATTGGTGTACCAGGTACCTTCTCGATTACTTTCGATTGCTCCACCCGTCGTTCTGCAACCGGAGCCCGAGCCGGAATCAGAACTTCCACGATGGGAACCACCGCCGCGAGACCGTATCAGACCGGACTGGCGATCTTTGTCGGAGCTGCCTGAGCAACCGCGCCGCCGATTTCCGTGGGAAGAGCGACTTCCCGAAGAGCAGTCGGATCTGCTCAGCATGAGCATTGAACGAGTCGAAGACGATACGGACTCCACGATCGAAATCATTGGCCGTCCCGTAGACGCGTGGGCGATGCGGGACTCAATCGATCGCGCCATTTCCGGATTGCGTGCATTCAATTCTGACTGGAAGCAATACGACCGATACTCCATCACCGATCCGGCTGGTGATGAGATGGATTTTGATTCGGGTCTGACCGATGTACGCGAAGCAAGTTCATGGGAGTTGCGCGATGTGGAAGGTCGAGTCAAACTTGTTCCAGGCACAAGTGTCGCGGATACAGACCTTCGAATTGAGAAACGAGTCACAGCAGCTTCTGCAGATCAAATGTTCGACGTTGCAATTGATATCACCAATACGTCTCTGGATCGAATGAGTGGCCTGGTTGTTCGCGAGTATCTGCAATACGGTGTTCAGCCTGTTTCAATTGACAGCGACAGTGTGTATCGAGATTCAACCATTACGTGGGTCGTCAACGATCTCGATTCGGGCGACACCGTGACGCTGGTGTTTCGAGTCCGAAGCGACGGTGCACGTGAGTTCGAATCGGAAACAGAGATTTCGGCAGTGACTGCCGTGAGAACTCAGACAGAAGTCCGTTCACGTCGGCGAACCGAACTTCCAACAGCAGGCATCCCGGATGTTCGAATGAAGGTGGAAGACCTGGGACGGCGAGTGGATGTCCTCGAGAATCTTGAGATTCCTATCCTGCTGAAGAACATTGGCGACGGCGTTGCGGATTCCGTTGTCATCCGGGTGACCCTTTCGTTCGAACTGGATCATCATCAACTGGATGACAACGACATCGAACGTGAAGTCAGCATCAACGTCCGCGACCTCGCCCCCGGTGAGACTCGAACCATTCCGTTGCGAATTCGCGCAACGGAATCAGGAGTTCACCGGGCGACGATCGACCTCGTCGAACGCCGCCGTCGACTGGACCGCTTTCGCCTCACGGTTGAAACTCAGCCTCGTGCCACTTCGTCGGACGACCGCAGACGGCCGTAGTGACAAGACAGCCGCATTGATTTCCGGCGTTGGCCCGATTTCTGAAGAATTGTGCGACGCCGCGGACGCTGATATCGGTTTAAGACTGTGTTGACAGGCGTTGAGCCATCTCAGAATGGCAGGACGTTTCTGCAAGTCGACTTCCGATCCCGGTCGCCTGCGAAAGGATGTCTCCGTGAGAATTGCTGTATATCTGCTTCCGATTGTTCTTGTGACCACTGTACCGGCATCGGGGGCCGCTCCACCGTCGCCGCAATCCGTCGCCGCCAGAATCGATGCCATCATTCTGGAAGCTGAACAGGCCGAACAACCAACACGTGTTGATGATGCGACATTTCTACGACGAGTCTCACTGGACATCGTTGGGCGTCCTGCGACGCCCGATGAGATCATTCGTTTCGGCCAGTCGTCGGATCCTGGTAAACGCGGCGAGGTGGCGGAAGACCTGCTGGCGTCTGAAGAGTACGGCAGAAACTGGGCTCGATACTGGCGTGACGCCATCCTGCTTCGCGCGACAAATGTTCGTGCTTCGATCGTCCGCGAACCATTTGAAGAATGGATGGCGGAACAGTTCAACGACAATCGATCGTGGGACGCGATTGTCACGGAGCTCCTGACAGCAACCGGCAAAGTCCGGGAACAGGGAGAAACCGCACTCTTCTTTGCACACGAAGGAGTCCCGGAAGAAGTGGCTGCCGAAGCATCACGACTGTTCAACGGAATTCAGGTGCAATGCGCCAACTGCCACGACCATCCGTGGGACCGCTGGAAGCGCGATGAGTTTCATGAATTCGTGGCTTTTTTTCCTCGAGTCAGCGTGCGACGGGATCCACAGTCTGAAAACCGATTCGACTACGTGGTGTCGTCCGTCAACCGCGAACGACGGACTCTCGCCGGGATCAGTCCGTTTCTGTTAACACGCATCGATCGAAACCGAGACCGGATCATTACCGAGCAGGAAGCCGCAAGGTCACCGCTACGTCGCTTGTTTGCCAACGATCGCATCATCGAACGAATCGACAAAAACGGCGACGGGAAGCTGGCGATTGCAGAGATCAAGACAGCTCAACCACCAGACAACAACCGTCCCGGTCGGGGCAGTCTGGAACACATGATGCCGGACCTGGACAATCCAGCTGCGGAAGGGGAACGCGTCAACCCTGTGTTCTTTCTGAATGATCGCAGGATCCGTGCTGGTTCCGAAGACAGCAAACGTCGGTCAGCAGCAGCACGATTCGTCACAAGCCGAGGGAACGAATGGTTTGCCAAATCGATTGTGAATCGAATCTGGGCAGAGCTGACCGGAACCGCGTTCTATTCGCCTGTCGATGATATCGGGCCGGATCGGGAAGCTGTTCACGAAACAGCACTGGAAGAACTGTGCGATGGTTTTGTTGCCAACGGCCACGATCTGAAATGGCTGTTCAGAACTATCATTTCCACACAAATCTATCAGCGGGACATCAACACAACAGCCGACGGGTTTGTCTTCATGCAACCCTCTCGACTGCGAGCAGATCAGTTGTACGATTTACTAAGTCAGGCATTAGGTGTCTCTGAAATTCAGCTGCCTCGTTCTCCAGGCAGGCCAATGTACGCCCGCAATAATGGTGGCCGGGCTGGCATCGCAGACATCTTCGGCTTTGACCCATCGACACCGCGCGACGACATCGTTGAGAGCATCCCGCAGGCGCTGTTCATGATGAATTCGCCGAGTCTCAATCGGCTTATTGATGGTGATGCCAGCGACAGTCAGATCGCCCGTCTTCGGCAGTCTCTGACAGATGACGAAGACATCGTCCGCGAACTGTATCTCCTCGCCCTTGGTCGCGCTGCAACAGACGACGAAGTGAGAATCTGCTGCAACTATATCACCGACGGAGCCAGCCGAACGGAGTCAATGGAAGACATCATGTGGGCGCTGCTGAATTCGACGGAATTCCAAACCAAACGCTGACGTTCAGCGATGTTGAGTCATTCGGCCGTCCACTTGTTGTCTAACAACCGTCCAAACCTTCAGTCATCCAGAGATAAACAATGAACACTCATCTGGTCGATCATGTTGATGTGAGTCGCCATGGATTCTCTCGCCGACGAACCCTTCAGGTACTTTCGGCGACTGCTCTGGCGGCCGGGACTGCCAGCTTTCGTGACGTGATGGCCGATCAGGCTGAATCACTTCGCAAAGAAGGGCGTGCCATGATTCTGCTGTGGATGAGAGGCGGGCCAAGCCAGTTTGAGACACTCGATCCGAAGCCTCGCACTGAGAATGGCGGACCAACGGAAGCCATCGAAACGTCCGTTCCCGGCATCCGCATCGCCGATAACTTTCCCAGACTGGCTCAGGTGATGGATGACGTGGCCATCATTCGCTCAATGACGAACAAGGAAGGCAGCCATCCACGGGCGACCTATCAGATGCACACAGGATACCTTCCTGCGGGCAGTGTGAAACATCCGGCGTTTGGATCATGTGTTGCTCAGCAACTCGGTGACCCTCAAAGTGAACTTCCCTCTTTTGTGTCAGTTGGTCGGACTCAGGGTGCCGGCTTTCTGGGCACAGACTACGAACCATTCGTAGTTGCAAATCCGAGCCAGCCTCCGGCTAATGTGTCCCTGATGACAACGACCAGAAGGTTCGCCCGTCGAACATCCCTGCTGGAGAATCTGGAAACGCAGTTCGCGCACGCGGGGGCTCAGCAGTTAGTGGAGTCTCATCGAGCTGTCTACGGCAAGAGTGCCCGACTGGTGCTGAGTCCGGATGTTCGCGCATTCGATATTGCGGACGAAAGTGCTGAGATCCGCGACCGATATGGAGACAGTGATTTTGGAAGAGGTTGCCTGCTGGCACGACGCCTGGTCGAACGAGGAGTCACGTTTGTTGAAGTGAAATCCGGCAACTGGGACACGCACCGGAACAACTTTGAGCAGTGTGCCAGCAACGCGGCAGCCGTCGATCCGGCAACAGCTGCCTTGATTTCCGATTTGAAAGATCGCGGAATGCTTGATCGAACTCTTGTTGTCTGGATGGGTGAGTTCGGCAGGACTCCAAAGATCAATGGCCGAAATGGGCGCGACCACTACCCACGGGTATTCAGTGCCGCAATGGCCGGAGGCAGCATCAAAGGTGGCCAGGTTTATGGAGCGTCAACAGCCAACGGAACAGCCATCGATCATTCTCCAGTGACGGTCCAGGATCTGTTTAAGACCATCTGCAGTTCGATGGAGGTTGATGCAAACTTCGAAAACATCAGTCCGCTCGGACGCCCGCTCAAAGTGGTCGAAGGTGGAAGCCCCATTCCCGGATTCCTGTCGTAGAGGCAGCACTGGGCAGCTGTGGTGTTTCAAGGCCACGATGATGAGTTCCGGCCTTCAACAACAGGTCTCACTGGTGGCTACCCAACGCTCGAACGTCCCACCGAACTCGGCTGAAACATCGTTCCCTGCAAGGACGTCGCTGATCTACACACCAAACGACCAACGCGACGTCAGTCCACTGTGAATGGATCGAGACGGTCTGCCGGAAGTTCTGTTAAGGAGCAGCTGTAGCTGCGGTGGACCCAGTAGGCTCTCCATCCGTATCTGCTAAGAACTGATCGCAGGTTGAATTGATTGGCATACTGATCCCCGTGGGGATGGTAGTGGTTCTGATTGCCTTTGGTGTCGTTGCCGTCCCGACGCTCCTGTTGGTCTATGCACTGGGCATGCCAATTGCTTCCTACTTGGCAATCAGGCTGAATGATCTTCTTGAGTCATAAGTGTCGGGACCGTATGGCGAACGCCTGAAGTACCGCATTGCCGCGTATTGCGCTCACTCGTGACCGCGCTCGCGTTCCCCGCGGAGATCCACTGCGACGGCCACTTGATCTATTGCTGTCTGCCTGCAGGTGGCTTGGCTTGATAAGCATCTAAGCGGGACTCAATCCGCATGCACGTAGAATACGAGAACACGATCGATGATCTACTTGCTTTTTGTAAATTCGCCTACGCCCGGTCACCAACCATTCGCATTCAAAGACGCCTCGGCGTTGTGATAGTAGCTCTGTATGCAGTTTGGTTGAGCCTGACGATCGAATCTGATTTTGCCCTTACGGCTCGACTTATATTAGCCGCATTCTCTTCCGTGGGGCTCGGTCTTGTCTGCTATCTGCTTATCGACCGTGCAGCTGTGTGGCAAACAAAAAGAATGTACCGCGAAGGCAAGACCGAAGGGTTATTGGGTAGCCACAAACTGACGATCGGGGACGATTCACTTGTTGAAACCACAAGCGTGAACGAAACCCGAGTTCAATGGTCTGGGATTGACGAAGTGGCTGAAACGGATACCCACGCCTTCATCTTTGTTTCGGCGCTCCAAGCGCACATTATTCCAAGACATCAGCTTGCGGTAGCCGACTATGAAGCATTCATCGGCGAAGTGCAAAGACGTACGCAAGAAGACCCAGATCCATCACATTCTTAGGACACTTGTGGGTGTTTGCAGACGAACTGCAGGCACGAATCCGAGTGGACGTGCGAGACAGATGAACTGTTCCACGTGGGAAGTCAGTTTGCCCTTGAGTCGGGTTCACTGTGTACGGAAGGCGTTTGGAAATGAGCGACACGAACTTATACAGGAAACCGGACGACGATGGGCCTGTTCAGGATGCTGCCCTCGACTCACAGTACAAGGTTCGCTGCGCACTCACCGGCCTTTTGTCCGCAGCAGTGCTGCCTGTGTGGTTCGGGAGCATTCCTCGCTGCAGCGATGATCTGTGTTGTAGGGCCGGTACTCGGAGGCATCGGAGCCGCGTCGGGATGGATCTTTTCCACAATCAAACTGTGGGCTTCATAAAAGTCAACTCTTCGTTGCTGCTCGCGTGCGCCTTACCTACAGGTGCCGTGAGATGAATGGCACCACCGGGCGCATGAGGAGCAGTTTCAGAGGACGCGTGCCCGAACTCATCAAATCCTCATGCATCAGCCCGTCTTCGTTGCAGCGCCGACAGGATGCCAGTTCGTGACGATGCATGCATTTGAGCAAACTCACAGCCAGTTCGGCGTCATGAATGATCACGCCGCATTCGCAGTCGAAGTGCCGTGAGCGGGAGTTGAGGTTGTACGAACCGATGAAGACGCTTCCATCCACAACCCAGCTCTTGGTGTGCAGAGTTCCGAGGCCTGTGTACTCGAGAATCTGGATTCCGGATTCGCGCAAACTGCGTTTCTGGTGCATGTATCCGGCGTGGGCAATGACGTGGTTCGTCGTGCGAAGTGAGTTAGTCACAATCACCACAGGAATCCCACACTGCACCTTTTCCTCAAGTACCCTGCGAAACTCTCTGCTCAGGATCACATAGGGCGTTTCGAGCACGATACGATGACGCGCCGCCTTCACGAGCGAGAGCAATGATGCTGAAATGTCGTGGCACGATTCTGTGTCAGCCGGTGACGAATGAACAAAGCACACCGTTCCAGGGGCGACTTCCGCTGTTCTGTCGCATGGGCAGAAATGGTTCTGCCGTCTTGCGGCGCACCGATCACCGCAGGGCCCCGAGTTCCAACGCGGATTCAGCCGACTGACAAGTTTTCGACATTGGTTGCCACAGGTCGGACGACAGATATCTCGTGACAACTCCGATGTCCACAGATTCTCGAAACAGCAACGGGCTGATGACACGGCCGAGCAGTGACCAATCAGGATGTCTCGATCCACAAAGTCTTCATCCACTCCCGAAAGAAAGTAGGCGTCTCCGATGTTGCGGCCGCCAGTGATCATGGTCGCTCCATCCACAATCATTATCTTGGCGTGATTGCGATATCCCGGAAACCGTTTCGGAATCGGACCGATCGGATGAAACTCCCGTATGCACACTCCGGCTCGCGTCAGCCGCTGGAGCATGTCGCCGGACAGACCGTCCATGAGTCCATCGACAAGAATGCGCACGCGAATATTTCGGCAGCGTGCCTCAATCAGCTTCTCCATCAGAAGCGTACCGGTGGCATCGTTGTGAAGCAAGTACGTTGCGATGTCGATCGACTGGCAGGCACCATCGATCAGCTGCATTCTCGCGTGGAATGCGCCCGCCTTCGAATTCAGTAGCCGGACAACAGTACCGGTACAGATGGACGGGCAGGCGGTGAAAGCCAGAAGCATCACGCACAAACACAGCTTGAGCTGTCGATGATTGTGCGAGTTCATGTGCTGATACCGTCCGTGGAAACATGGCGGCGACTCAACTGCTCCATTCACAGCCGCTTGTTCGGCAGCCTTCTAAACTGGCAAGTGATCGCGTCTGAAATGACGAAGCCTTTCAGACAGGCTTTGCCGGGCCAACGCACACACCATCAGAAAGTAAGCTGCTCTGCTTCTAAGTGTCGGTGTTTCCACGCAGCTGAACGAACCTTCAGCTCTCGACACGCACTGACAGCAGAACCCGAAGAACCCAGCCGATCAACACAACGACATCAGCACGTACGATACGCGCGATTCCTTACCACTTGCACGCTCTGCAATGGCAGTTCCGATGATGCGAATTCGTCATCCACAGACGGCTGATCCGGTTGTGCCGGTTTGAGGGAAGGACAACTCTTCGGTTCGCAGCTCATGCGTCTGGTTGTGCCGAATCGGCGACACAAACGGACTGTCGCAAAGACGCCGAATCCAGCCGTCTGCAACCTCGGTCCGTCTACCAGGCGACCGGATTGGTCGTAGCAATGCCGACCGGTCCCAATCGTTGACGGTCTGCTGGCGGAGCCATAGACTCTGCAACTGGACTAAACTCCTCCCACCACACTCCGCAACTCGCCCATTCTCTCCGGCGTTTGAGAGCACCATCATTATGAAAACTGTTGTATGGGGCCTCGTTCTGCTCCTGGTCATCCTGCATCACGATGTCTGGTTGTGGGATAACAAGATGCTCGTCGCCGGTTTCATGCCGATCACTTTGCTGTATCACGCCTGCATCTCAGTCGCGGCGGGATTTACCTGGTTCCTTGCAACGCGATTTGCCTGGCCCACCGACCTGGACAGTGAAGCCACTGGTCAGGAGTCGGACGCATGACACAGCTTTGGATCATTGCCGGATACCTGTCTCTGCTCCTGGGCCTGGGACTCTTTTCCAGCCGACTGTTTAAGGGCACCAGCAAGGACTACATGCTGGCCAGTCATTCGATCGGCCCGTTCCTGCTGCTAATGTCCATCTTCGGGACCACGATGACGGCGTTCGCGCTGGTGGGATCGACTGGAGAGTCATTCCGTGAAGGCGTGGGCGTGTACGGAATGCTGGCATCGTCAAGCGGAATCATCCATTCACTGTGCTTCTTTGTGCTCGGAATTCGACTGTGGTCGTTCGGACACAAGTACGGTTACACGACTCAGATTCAGTTCTTCCGAGATCGATTGCAAAGCGACAGGATCGGCCTGCTGCTGTTTCCGATTCTTGTGGGCCTGGTGATTCCGTATTTGCTGATCGGTGTGATGGCATCCGGTTCCGTCATCAACAGCATGACGGCTGGCCGGCCAACTCCGGAAGGAGTCGTGGGCGGAGCCTTCGAACAGGGAACATTTCCCGAATTTCTGGAAATGGGGACAAGCCCGACAGGCGAAGCATCATTTGCAGCCGGCAGTGCGGGCGGACTTCCCAAGCAGGTGGCGTCTCTGATTATCTGCGGCGTAGTACTGATCTACGTATTCTTCGGAGGCATGCGAGGGACCGCATGGGCAAACACGTTTCAGACAATCGTATTCATGATTCTGGGGATGGTCACATTCTACATGATCGCGATGAAGCTGGGCGGCAAAGACACACTTGGAGAAAGCCTGCGCGCTGCGAGTGCGGCGATTCCCGTTCAGAAACTGATCCGTGGAGCGGTTGGCGATCACGAAGGCCTTTCGAAACTCAAGTTCCTCACGTACATGTTCGTTCCGCTGTCTGTCGGAATGTTCCCTCATCTTTTTCAGCACTGGCTGACAGCCAAGAATGCGAACTCGTTCAAACTCCCGGTTGTCGCTCATCCCATCTTCATCATGATCGTCTGGGTCCCGTGCGTTCTGATTGGAGTCTGGGCAGCTTCCGACTTGTTCTTCGGGACACTTCCACCGCCACTCCAGGCAAAGCTGACCGCAAACCCCAACATCGTCCTGCCAGTAATGGTCAAGAAGCTGACAAATCCAGTACTCGGTGGATTTCTGACCGCCGGTATTCTCGCGGCGATCATGTCATCACTCGACAGCCAGTTTCTGTGTCTCGGCACGATGTTCACCGAAGACGTGGTGAAACACTATTCCGCCAAGGACAGGTTCTCCGACAAACAAACGGTTCTGGTTGCTCGTGCCTTCATCGTGACCATTGTGGCAATCACCTACGGTTTCAGTCTGTTTGAACCTCGCGCTGTGTTTACTCTGGGCGTTTGGTGTTTCAGCGGGTTCTCGTCGCTGTTTCCGCTGGTGCTCGCTTGTGTGTACTGGAAACGCCTGACAAAGGCAGGAGCCTATGCGTCAGTGATTGCAGCGTTCGGGTCCTGGTGTTATCTCTTCAAGCAAAGCGGCTTCGCAAAGAATTCTTCGTACACCGTCGACTTCACTCTGGGGGGTACCACGTACGAAACAATGCCGGTTGCGACCATGATTGCCGTTTCGGCAATCTCTCTGGTTGTGGTTTCGTTGGTCACCCGACCGCCGGAAGAAGAACATCTCCGCCGCTTCTTCAAGTCCGTTTGACAGGGTGATGCACTGAATCCCCCTGCATTGACCCCAACGCTGCGCCCCGCCGAACGCGGACCGCGATTCCATGTCGAATCAGCGCCGGAACTGGCGACCGCATGGGAATATTCGTCCACACGGATTGCACAGGTTCAATCGGCGTTATGCGACGAGTTGCCAAACTTCGTCTGTTGTGCAGCGGTTTCCGGGTCGCTTGCCCGCATGGAGGCTCACGAACACTCCGACCTCGACTTGATTCTGATTGTCGATGACCGCGAAGACGACATTTCTGAGTCAGACGCCGCTTCTGCATTCGCTCATGCGTGGGACCAGTTGGATGCGTTGGGGATGGTTCGACCAAAGCCTGGTGGAATCTATTCCGTTTGCGCGCGATGGAAGGACCTGATCTGCCCAAACGCGCGAGGCACCATCGATGAAGACATCACCACATTCGGCCACCGCATCCAGCTTTTGATGGATGCGCAGCCTGTCGTGAGCAGTGACCGATTCGAAGACATTCAACGCAGCATACTGCACTGGTATAAAGAAACCCGGATTGCGGCACTGTTTGATGAACCTGGTCCGTTTCATTGGCTTTGGCAGGATGTCCAGCGGTACTGGAGAAGTCTTCGATCTCGAACCTGCTGGATCCACGCAGAGGCCGACGCAAAAGCAACAATGCTCAACGTGAAACTTCGCTCATCACGCCTGCTGCTGGTCTTTGCCTTTCTGCACATGCTGGATCGTGTGCAGCCAGACGAACCTCAACCAATTGAAACGATGATAGATTCCTTTCTGCAGTCGCTGAAACGAACACCCACCGAACGACTATTTGGCCCCGGACAGAATGTTCAGCACTGGAACACCGTCTGGACCTGGCTGAAGAACTGGTCCACGAATCCTTCCCCGGAACTTCCAGACGAGATTCGAGCATCGCTCTCGGAACTGTCCTCCGACATCCGGTGCCTCATCAGTAACGGCAACACAGGTCAACTCCACCAACCATGGCTGATGTAGACGATCATCGGGCGCCTTCAAACATCTGTAAGTCGACTACTCGGTCGCGCCCGAAAGAATTGTTGCCCCTTCTTCCTTGCCGATGTCGCGGATGAACAGATTTCGCCAGCGGATTTCGCCACCGTGGGTTTGCAGCATGATGGGGCCTTTGGCGGGTAGAGATGACTTGCGGTCCCAGTAGTTTTCCATCTCGGCTCCATTAACGACCAGCTTATCGTTGAGCCACACCCAAGTCACAGATCCGATCTGTAGAATGCGAAACTGATTCCATTCGCCAAATGGCTTGTCCGCAACGACGAGCGGATGTCGGCCTGGATTTCCTTCGGTATTGTTGAAAAGCCCGCCGGATCCCAGATGGGGCTTCCGAGTCGGCTTCTTTGGATCAAAGACCTGGTTGGAATCCCAAATCTGCACTTGCGGAGTCCCCCGCAGATAGATGCCGCTGTCTGCTCCGGCAACGGTCTTGTACTCAATCAGGAACTCGATATCACCGAATTCCTCCTCAGTGGTCGCATATGGACCATGGCCATCATTGACCAGCTCGCCATCGTCGATTCGCCAGTGCTCCGGAAACACCTCCCGTTGCTTCTTCCGGTTCGCTTCCTTTGCGTCGCCGGTTAGTTTGGCTCCATCGTGAGGATTCAGACCGTACCATCCAGTGAGGTCTTTTCCGTTGAAGATGGCTCGGAAGCCTTCCGGGGGATCTGCGGCGACTGTTGTTGAGGAGATCAGAGCGGCAGCAACCAGCGTGAAGAAAAGGAGCCGTGAGGACGAGGATGCCATGAAGTTGTTCCGCGAATACTGATGGAGATTCCTGGCTGCAACCGCGCAGTTGTCTGAATCATGTCGATGGAGTTGGCCTGTCGCCACGTTTGAGTCACGATTCTTCGCGGAAAAACATCACATCGACTGGCAGTGTTTGCCTGGAGGTTGAGTTACACTGTAGACCTCACCTGACGTCACCCATCGTTTCATTCCAGTACCAGCTGCTTTCCGCCATGCATTACAAACAGTTCCGCTTCATTCTAATCACGTTGCTGCTGATCGTCGGACGACAGGACTGTCTTGGTCTGGCAAACGACACCGCCGTCAGCCGGAAAGTCACGAAGGAGGACATGCCGCGGATTCCGTCCACATCAGCCGACAAGGCTCTGGACACATTCCGTCTGGCGAAGGGGTTCTCCCTGGAAATGGTGGCAGCCGAACCTCAGGTCGGTGATCCAGTCGATGCGTGCTTTGATGAATTCGGACGAATGTTCGTCGCAGAAATGCACGGATACCCGTTTTCGTTCGAACCCACAAAGCTCAACCCGGAAGGAGGCGGCAAGAAGGACGCCGGCATCATTCGGTTACTGGAAGACACCGACGGCGACGGCGCAATGGACAAGAGCGTCATCTTTGCCGACGGCATCAGCTGGCCGACATCCGTGTGCTGCTACAACGGCGGCGTATTCGTTCTGGCTCCTCAGTATCTCTACTACTTCAAAGACACTGATGGCGACAACGTTGCCGACGTCCGTGAGAAAGTGTTGTCGGGTTTTGGCCGAGGCAACGTCCAGGCCGTCACCAATGGACTCAAGTGGGATCTCGACAACAACATCTACTTTGCTGCCGGGCGTAACCCGAAGGATCTTCTTCACCGAGGCAAGCCTCTGTTCCCGGTCAACGGCAGTGACCTGCGCTTCAATCCAAAGACGGAACACTTCGAACAAGTGGCAGGAGGAGTCCAGTTTGGACACTCGATGGATGACTGGGGTACGCGGTTTGTCTGCAGTAACAGCAATCACATGCAACAGGTCGTGTATCCTCGCGACTATCTCGCTCGTAACCGATATTTCGTCGCTCCGCAGATGATTCAAAGTGTGGCCAAGGACGGAGCAAGCGCACGCGTTTTTCGCCGCAGTCCGCCGGAACCGTGGCGAATTGTGCGTCAAAAATGGCGGGCCGCCGACAAGGGCTACAAGTTGATTATCAACAACGAAGGCGGCTGGGAATTCATTCCGATGGACCCGTCAAAGAAGAAGGGCGTAGTACCAACCGAGTATCCTGTCGGATTCTTCACGTCGGCGACAGGAATCACCATCTACAGAGGCAACGCGTATCCAGCTGAATACCGAGGCAACGCATTCGTTGGCGACGTCGGTGGAAACCTCGTTCACCGCAAGATGGTCGACACATCCCGGGTCGTCTATGAATCCCGTCGAGCGGACGAAGGTGAGGAAATCGTCGCGTCATCCGACAACTGGTTCCGTCCGGTCAACTTTGTAAACGCTCCCGACGGGAGTCTGTACGTGCTGGACATGTACCGTGAGACGATCGAACACCCGTATTCCATTCCGGCAGAGATCAAGAAGTTTCTGAAACTGACAAGTGGCTGGGAACGTGGACGTATCTATCGACTCGTCAGTCCGGACATGAATCGACAGCCAGTCGTTCGCATTGGCGATCTCAGCAATAACAAACTCGCCGAACAGCTGGAATCAGACAACGGCTGGAATCGTGAAACCGCTCAACGGATTATCTGGGAGCGGCAGGACCAGACAATGATCGGACCAATTCGTAAGCTGTTGACAACAACCACAAGTCCCCTGGGACGACTTCATTCGTTGTACGCACTGGATGGATTGACCGCTCTCACGGCAAAGGATGTTCTCTTCGGTCTGGCCGATGAGCATCCCCGCGTACGAGCTCACGCCATTCGTCTGTCTGAATCTCTGCTCGCAGCAAATTCCAAATTGGTTGATGCACTGCTGCAGCTCACCAAAGACACCAATGACCACGTTCGGTTCCAGTTGGCATTCACGCTGGGAGAAGTGTCAGACGAAAGGGCAACCAGGGCACTCGCCCAAATGTTCCAGAGTCCGGACAACAGCTCGGAAGTGAGAGCCGCCCTGATGTCATCGGTCGGTTCCAACGCTGACCAGCTGGCTGCGTCATTGCTGCAGGACGAAGCTTTCCGCAGTCAGCCTCATGCCCGGGCCGTTTTGAAAGATCTTGCCCTGGTTGTTGGTGCCAATCCCGATCCTGCCGTGTCGCTGCGATTGCTTGATGCGCTGGCGCGCGACGCTGTTCCAGTCAGGTCACAACAGCAGATTCTGACGGCGCTGGGAGAAGGCCTGGGAAGGCGGGGTTTTTCCGTTGCAAAGTTGCTGAAGGAAGATGCGTGTCCGGAAGCGCTGCAGCGACGAATGGGTCAGTTGTTTGAGCGAGCGACACAGATCGCAGGAGATAATAAACAGCCGCTGGGGACCCGCGAAACCGGCATCCGTTTGTTGGCGTTTGCGACTTGGAACACTGCCGATGCCTCACTGTCGCCGTTCCTGTCTCCGCAGATTCCTCAACAACTACAACAAGCCTCTGTCGCAGCACTACTTGAACAATCGTCGGCGGAAGTTGCCAAAACGCTGCTGTCAGGCTGGCGTGGATACAGTCCGCAGGTTCGACGAGACGTGGTCGACGGACTTCTGAACCAGACCAGCCGAATCCACGCGTTGCTGGATGCCGTTGAGTCCGAAGATATCCGGGCCACAGACGTCGAAGTCGACAAACGACAGATTCTCGTGAAACACCCCAACGGCGGGATTCGCAGTCGAGCCGAACAAATCTTCAGCGGCGCTCAGGGCGGCAATCGAGTGGAAGTTGTTGCCGACTGGCAGGATGTCCTCAGCCTGGAAGGCAAAGCCAAAGGCGGCCTTGAGGTCTTTAAAAAGAAGTGCGCTCTGTGTCATCAGGTAGGTGACATTGGTCACAAGGTGGCTCCCGACCTGGCTTCGGTGAAAAACAAGTCAGAAGCTGACCTGCTTATCGCGATTCTTGATCCGAATCGAGAGGCTCAACCGAACTTCAACACATATACGGCAGAAACCAAAGCCGGCCGCATCTTCAACGGCATCATTGCCGCCGAGTCTGCCAACAGCATCACGCTGCGACGTGCCGAAGCAAAGGAAGATGTTGTTCTCAGAACGAACATTGAGGAACTGATCTCCAACGGAATCAGCCTCATGCCGGAAGGCCTGGAAAAAGAACTCAGCCGCCAGGAACTGGCCGACGTCATTGCCTTCGTGAAATCAATCGGAAAGTGATGTATCGACGGCGAGCAGCGCGACGTCAGTCCGCTGTTGCGCTGCGAGGACTTCTCACGCAAAGTCGCGAAGGGAAATAGAGAAACGCGATAGCTTTGCGTCGTGGCGAGGCTGACGTGAGAGGGTCTGTCAGCCATGGTGAGCAGCCTCACCGCGAAGAATGTCCCGGCTCTGAGTTAGCCGAACTGGAGTGGAATATTTGGTGGCTCAATGTACTTCTGATTCTCGTCATAGTCGTTGCAACACTTACCGGTGCCGGTCTCTACATGCTGGCACTAGCGTTGGCACATGCCACTGGTCGGTTGCTGCCCACCGGTCTTCAACAACTGGTCCCTGTGTCATCCTCGCCCTCAGGTCGCAGTTGTGGTTAAATATCAGAGAATCGACTACTGTCGGATCGTTGATTCGCAGAACTACTCTGAGTTATGCACCGAAAAGCACTCTGTAATTCCATTGCCGGTTTAATCGTTCTGTGAGCTGTTCCGGCGGACAGACTTGTCAGACTGCCGGTTGGTAAACTCAGTACGAATACACCAGAACCACCAGGGATCCACTTCACGCAATGATGTCGTGAATGGGTTCTCCGTGGTCGATGTCGAGGCGTTTTTGGCCGGGAACTTCGAGTTGGCGTGAGTTGAGGCCCAGTTGGTGGAGGATGGTGGCGTGGATGTCGGTGACGTAGTGGCGGTGTTCCACGGCGTGAAAGCCGATTTCGTCGGTCGCTCCGTGAACCACCCCGCCCTTCAATCCACCTCCCGCCATCCACACTGAAAAACCATACGGATGATGATCGCGGCCATCGGATCGTTCTGCTCCCGGCGTACGTCCGAATTCCGTCGCCCAAACGACGAGTGTTTCGTCCAGAAGACCTCTCTGTTTGAGGTCCTTCAGTAGTGCTGCAATCGGTTTGTCGACTCGCTGGCAGTTCTTTGAATGGTTTTCTTTGAGCTTTGAATGAGCGTCCCAGCCTCCGCCTCCTCCACCACCATCGTAGATCTGCACGAAACGAACTCCGTTTTCCACCAGCCGCCGAGCGGTCAGCGCCTGACGTCCCATATCTTCTGTCAGTTTGTTGTCCAGTCCGTACAGTGACTGCGTTTGTTGTGACTCAGTTTTCAGGTCAACAATTTGAGGCACCGACAACTGCATGCGAAAGGCAAGTTCGTACGCCTTGATTCGTGCCTTCATCTTTGGATCGTCTGGATACCGCACGGCGGTGAGTTGATTGAGGTCCTGCAGCAGATCCAGTTGATCTCTTCGTTCGCGTATTCCAACCCGGTTGCCTGGTGTTCCAAAGGGAAGCGGGTTGTTTGGATCGAGCGCCATGGGAACACCTGCATGTTCCGGGCCCAGATAGCTTCCATCGTGGGCTCCCGTACCACCGCAGCAATCGCCCGGAGGTGGTCCCATCACCACGAACTGTGGCAGGTTGTCGTTGAGACTTCCGAGGCCGTAGTGAACCCACGACCCGATGGACGGGAAGAATCCGTCAAAGATGTGACGCCCCGTATGAAACTGCAGCTGAGCCGCGTGGTCGTTGTCAGTGGTCCACATCGATCGAATGACGGCAATGTCGTCGATACAACGGCCGACATGAGGCCACCAGTCGCTCATATCGATCCCGCTTTCGCCTCGTCGTCGATGACCGACCTGCATCGGGTAGAGCCGGGCCATCAGTGCTCGGGGCTTCCCACCGAAATCCCGCACGTTCTTTCGATAGAATTCTGATTCGGTCACCGACTTGCCGAATGGTGATTCGTCGATGGTCTTCCCGGCGTGGCGATTCAGAGCTGGCTTTGGGTCAAATGATTCCAAATGACTGGTGCCACCATTCATGAAGAACCAGATGACGCTCTTTGCTTTGGGAGTCACCGCCGGAACGCGAAGTCCGTTGACGCCCGCTGCTCCCAATCCATCCTCCTGCAGCATCGCACCGAGAGCCAGTCCGGTGAAACCCATCCCGCAGTCGGCAAGAAACTGCCGACGCCTGGGAGCTCTGTGATTGTAGAGTGATGTCATCGTCATGTCGGATTCTCTTTGGGGTGGCCGAGGTTACAGGGCATCGGCCGAAAACCCAGGGCCTTTCTTCACTTCATTCTGTCCAGCCCCGGCCACTCATCCCTCCTATCGAACTGTCACAAAGTCATTGTGCAGGAACAGGACGTGAAGCAGGTTCTCTTTTGCCCTCACTGCCGGATCAGTTGATGGTGTCGTCTTCGCTGTACCGCCATCCGGAAAGTTTGAGTGCGATTCCTGTTTCAACTGGTCGGTTCCGTATTGCAGATACTGTTCACATCGCTGCAATTCGGCCGCTGTTGGTTGCCTTCCAAGGATCGTTTCAAACGCCACCGTCACAAAATCATCCTCATTCGAGAGGCTCTGCGCCAGTTTTCGAGCAGAATCCTGGATGAGGCCACTGTTCATCATTGCCAGTGATTGAGCCGGCACAACGCTTTCTTTTCTTCGGTAGCATGCGTTTGGATCTGCTACGTCGAAAACTTCCAGCACCAACATCTTCTCATTCGGTGTGTTTCGGAAGTACAGGCTTCGGCGCAGCGTTGTTTCGCCTTCTGTTTCGGGGATTTCCGGACCGCCGAACTGCATGTCCAAACGATCTGACAGATAGAGGGCTGCATCGCGAACGACTTCGGCTTCCATCCGCCGTGAATTCATTCGCCAGAGGAAGGTGTTGTCCTGATCAGCTTGGCGAGCTACTTCAAACTCTTCAGGCGTTGCTGACTCTGCACTGGCCATGCGATACGTCGCCGACAGGACCAGTTTGCGGTGCAGCGGTTTCATCCTCCAGTCGTTGGCAATGAGTTCAGCCGCCAGCCAGTCGAGCAGCTGCGGATGAGTTGGCGTCTGACCGTTCAGTCCGAAATTCTCCGGTGTTGCCACCAGGAACTGTCCAAAGTGCCGTCCCCAGATATGGTTGGCAGCAACTCGAGCGGTTCGCGGATTTCCGGGACTCGTGATCCACTTCGCCAAAGCCGTCCTGCGACCGGTACTCGTCCGGGGATATTGTGTTCCCAACGGTTCGAGATCGGCAGAACCTTCCTTTGCTGCTTTCATCGCCGCAGAAAGTTGCTTCTGCGCCTCCTCCAGCTTGTCGGCAGCCCCCTGGGCTTTCATGACGGCAACCTGAGCCTTCTTAATGTCCAATGCGAGCTTTGACTCACCCGCCGCCTGGTCGTGCTGGTCCGCAAGTTCGGAATTCTGATTGATGTGGCGTTCGACTTCCGCGGTAACACGCTGTTCCATCCAGCTGGCTTCGTGTTCTGCCAGATTGAGTTCGGCTTCCGCCAAAGCAACTGCCTGATCGGCTTCCTGCTTTCGCCGTTCCAGTGTTTCTCTGGAAGCGGCAAGCTTTGTGATCTTCAGGTCGAGGAACTCGGCAGCACCCTGATGGACCCACAACGCGAACTTACCGTCACGACGTTTCACCGGCATTGAATAGTCCAGCTTGCCGACTCCATTCAGGTCGATGCGGAGAGATGAACCCGACACCGTGACATCAAGCACCGTTTCTTCGCCGACTGCCAGTGACGCTGAAGCGATCCCTTCCTGTGGATAGGCCTGTTTGCCATCGATTCTGTGAAACGCCTGAACGCTCTGAGTCTTGCCGCCTGTGCTTGTGTAAACATCCTGAGAGTTCCCCTGATCCAGATAGTCGAAGCTCATTCCGACCGATCGATACGTCCCTGGATCGAGCGTGCGATAACGCAGGTGGATGTGAAAATCACCGATGACGTCCTGCTGAGTCACCAGCGTCGCGAAGCTCCCAACAGTTGACTGGATGAGTCGTTCGTTCTGGTACTTCCAGTTCCCGCTGACGGGTCGCCAGACATCGGGATGAGAGGTCGCAAAATCATCCTGCAGGAGAACCTGCTTCTCGACGTTTGATTCATTTGCCGCAGCGAGTTGTTCATGGGCTGCTACTGCGGCAGACCGTGCAATCTTCAGTTGCTCTGATGCGGATGAAACTTTCGCCGCCCATTTCTCCTGGAGCGTTGCGCGCACTTCCGGTCGCAACATGGGATACCACGCTTCCACAGGAAGATCGACCGGGACAACATCAACATTGTCACCCAGTGCTGCCGGAGTTCCGGGTTGGAGCGCGTTGGAATCATCAGGACTGCGGCTGTCGCCTCGTTCAAACAAATACGTAGGGGCATCAGAATTCCTGTCGTAGACACAGGCAATGCCATCGTTGAGAACCTGGCCGAGCGTCGCGTCTTTCTGTGTTCCTGTCAGTGCGGAAACCGGATCCGTTCGGACGTCGTGAGGTTCAAAGAACGCTCGAAACCTGTAGTACTCTTCCTGACGGACTGGGTCGAACTTGTGGTCGTGGCAGCGGCAGCAGCGAAGTGTCAGCCCCAGAAAGGCTTCTCCGGTTCGTTCAACAGTTTCGAACAGCCAGACGTCGCGATCGAACTTGTACCAGTTACGCCCGAGGAACCCGGTGGCTGGCAGGATGTCCGTATCGCCGCCGGCAATTTCATCGGCTGCCAGCATCTCCCGAACCATCTGGTCATAGCCTTTGTCGTCGTTCAATGACGACACGATCCAGTCCCGCCATCTCCAGATATGACGCTGGCTGTAACGAATCTCATTGCCGCCTCGACTGCCGTACCAGTCACTGTAACGCCACACATCCATCCAGTGCCGCCCCCAGCGTTCGCCATACTGTGGACGCCTGAGCAGGTCATCAACCACTGTCTCCCATGCGGTGGGGGATTCATCTGCCAGGAAACGATGCTGTTCGTCTCGAGTTGGCGGCAACCCGATCAGATCGAGATACACGCGGCGCAGCCAGATTGACTTCGATGCCGGTTCCACATGAGGTAACTGATGACGGACCCGTTGTGCTTCGACGAAATGGTCCACCTCATTGGAACACCATGCTGTGTCGCGAATCTCCGGCAGTGCAGGACGTTCGATCGGCCGATACGACCACCACGATAGCGGATCGGCTTCCGGAAGTTCGTCTGCCGGTGAGGATGCTCCATCCTCGATCCATTTGCGAATCAAACGAATCTCGTCGGCGGTGAACGGAGCCCCTTCATTAGCAGGCGGCATCTGGAAACCGATATCACCGGTCAGCACCTCCAACAACAAGCTATCGTCAGGTTTCCCCGGAATGATTGCCGTCCCCGAGTCACCACCCGCAATCAGCGCAACAGCTGTATCCAATCGCAGCCCACCCTGCTGCTGCAGTGCGCCATGACACGCATAGCACTTGTGCCGCAGCAACGGTTTCACGTCCTGCAGATAGTCAACCGCAGAAGAAGTCTCCGCAGTGGCCAGAAGAGTGACGACAGCGATCACTTTAATTGCATGGTTGTGCACGGATCACCAAGCTGACGGGATAACAGTGACGCGAGACTCCGTTCATGGAGGTCAGTCCCTCGCAATCATTTTTCAACGGCAATGCCAGCACCTCGGTGAAGGCTTAGACGCCGATTACCACGAGGCATGTCTGCGGACACAACCAGACAAATTGCTGACAACAGGGGGCTTTTACTCTCCTGAATCTGCCACCTGTTTGACGGCGATACCAGTCTCAGGATTGATTTGCAGATTCAGGTGCTCGTCATCCACAGTGTAAAACAGGAAGCCGTACATCATTTCATGATAAGTCTGCCGACCCTCCCTAACCGTATCGTTCGGGTCTGGATTGAATGGGTTGAACGCGGAATTATCAAAGTGAGCAACGCATTCAATACGTGTCCCTTTGGGAAATTTGCGTGAATCTTTTGCCCACTCGTAGCCGATTTGCCAGTCGAAGTTGTAGTTCGGTACGACCAGCAGCGTTTCACTGGTACCGTCCGGATAGTGAGCGATAAACGTCATGTCGCGTCCACGCACGTGCATGTGAGTGAAAAGACCGAAGCCGGTGATGTCGTGTTCCAGAGTTTCGGACTTGACGACCTTATGGAACGGATCATGAGGTGGGATTTCAAACTTATTGTTGCTGACCAGCACATGGCGCAGGGACTTGTTAATTCGCCCGTTTGAGTAGTGCAGGCCGACCGCGAGTCGGCATTTTTCTTTCTTGCCAGTCGTCGTGAAGTGAATCTGTAACGCCAGAACGGTACCTTTGGGAATGCGAAAAGCCACACCATCCCGCATCTGCATGGGGCCGGCACCCGGCACCTTTCCTGTAATGAAGTATGCACTGCGAATTCCCTTGTCCATTTGAAACGCGAGCAGATTCGCGTGGTGAACTGTTGGGCCGTTGTCGGGCAGGATTTCGATTTTGTCGACCCATGTTTCTTCCAGGAACACATACGGCAGCACACTGTACCGATAATCGACATAGCCATCCGCCGGCAATTCGTGATTCTCCGTTGTCTGGATGACCAGATCCGGTTCGCCCAGTTGCCAACCCTCCCGAACCGGCTTTGGAGGAATCGCGTCGGAAACTTCACCCCGCTTCATTCCTCCCTTGATCCACGAATAGACCATCCGTCGCTCGTCTGCACTCATACCACGGTGATTGACAAAGTCTTTGTGTTCAGAAGCGCCGTACCACGGAGGCATCCGTCGATCGCTGATGACTTCGGCGATCATCTCAGAATTGTCAGCGGCGTCTTCGTAGGCTTCCAGGCCAAACGGAGCTTCCGTCCCGGGCTTGTGACAGTCATTACAGTGAGCGTCAAACAGAGGCAGGATGTGGTCATACCACGTGACTGATGAATCGGCTTCAATCGCAGGAGGAGGCGTAATCACACATCCGTCCACTGATGTTTCGGCCGGGACAGGATCTCTGCCGTCCAGTACTGCAGCGATGGCCTTCTTGAGTGTCTCCTTACGGACAGCAGGAGTGGACGCTCCCAGTCGGTGCTGATCGTCAATGCGGCCTCGGTATCTCAGCCGATGTTCGGCATCCAGAACAACGACTTCCGGTGTTCGGGTGAATCCCAGTTTGGTGACGCCCTGCCCATCAATATCCTTCACGAAGGGAAACGGAACATCGAACTTCACAGCCTGGGCGCTCATATCGATGATCGAATCGCCGTTCTGAACATTCAGCGAAAGAAACTGTACGCCCTGTGGTGAAAACTCCTCATGAAGTCGAACCAGCTTAGGCCAGTACTTCTGCACAATTGGACATGTCGTGTTGGTGGCGACGATCACGAAGGCTACTGCATCTTCAAACTCCGAGAGTTCCCGAGGCAGAAAGAGACGGTCTTTGAATCGCAGGTCTTTGACGACGTCTCCGATGTCTACCGAGGTCGCTGGTTCCGCTGCATGCACTGTTGTGCCGGTCACCACCACTGCCAGAAACAGATAGAGAACGCCACGCATGTCTTAGCTCCGGTTTGACAAATTCAGGCAAAAATTGATGCCGCGAGTCTACCCATGCACGCAGCGAATTGAAACGGCAGGATTGGAGAGCATCTCGACGATTTCGAAGTAGGCACCGGCAGAGCACGGCGGTTTGTGCTGTTCGATCGTTTCGCGATCACGAATATTCGGATCGGTGTGTATTCAACGGGCGAATCGTTATTCTTCCGCCAAATGTCAGCTGGCGGTGCGGAATCATGCGGCTCGCAGGCTGACCTGAAACGGCCACCTGAATCTACCCGAACGGATCCACCCTAATGAGTTCTCCTGCGAACAGCCTTCACCTGAAAAATGGCTGGCAACTCTGCAATTCCGCCGACCTGAATACCGGTGGCAATGCGATTTCTACATCGGTTGATCGTCCAGAGCAGTGGCTTCCTGCATCCGTTCCTTCCACGGTTCTGGCGACGCTTGTACAGAACAAGGTTTATGTCGACCCGTTTCTCGGCACGAATCTCAGGGAGATTCCGACAGAACAGTTTGAGAATCCGTGGTGGTATCGCACGGAATTCGTTCTTTCTGAAGGGGATGCCAGCAAGGAAGCTCTACTTGAATTCGACGGAATCAACTACAGCGCGAACATCTGGCTAAACGGTACCTGCATCGCCACTCAGGAAGAAATCACCGGCACCTATCGTCAGTTCCAACGGAAGGTTTCCGAACACATCTGCGCCGGTACGAACGTGCTGGCGGTGGAGGTTCTTCCGCCGCGCCCCGGAGACTTCTCCGTTGGATTCGTCGATTGGAATCCCTGGCCGCCGGACGGCAATATGGGCATCTTTCGAGACGTCCGACTGCGATGCGTTGGCGGCGTTTCCATCGAACGCCCATTCGTGCAAACCGACGTTAACATTGAGACATTCGCCGAAGCGAGTCTCACCGTCACGGCAGAACTGGCCAATCACACAGACAAAACTCGGGCGGGGATACTTCACGGACAGATCGGTTCGATCGAATTCCAGCAGCCGGTCACTCTGCCATCCGGCGAGACACAATTAATTGAGTTCTCGTCGGACACGTTTGCTCAACTCGTTATTGAAAACCCGGAACTGTGGTGGCCCAACAATCTCGGTGAACCGGTTCTGCATGAACTGGAGCTCGAATTCAAAATCGACGACACCGTATCTGACTGCACACGCACGACGTTCGGAATCCGCGACGTCCAGGATTACCTCAACGAAGACGGGCATCGAGGTTACCGAATCAACGGCCGCGAAGTTCTGATCAAAGGCGGCGGCTGGGCGGATGACATCTTCCTGAGTGACACGCCAAGGACTCTGGAAGCGCAGGTGAAGTACACGAAGCACATGAACTTCAACTGCATCCGGCTGGAAGGATTCTGGGGCAGCGACCACACGCTCTACGATCTGTGCGACCGGCATGGTCTGCTCATCATGGTCGGCTGGAGTTGCCACTGGGAACATGAAGAGCATCTGGGAAAACCAGTTGATGAACGATTTGGAGGAGTCTTTACACCGGAAGACATCGCATTGATTGCTCAGTCGTGGGAAGACCAGGTCATCTGGCTACGCAACCATCCCAGCATCTTCGTCTGGACGATTGCCAGCGACAAAGTGCCGAAACCGGAACTCGAACAGGAATACGTCAAGACATTCGCAAAGTACGATTCGACTCGGCCGTACCTGAATTCCACCGGTGGTGTGGGCAGTGACCAGAACATCATTGGCAGTGAAGAAGTCATCAGTGAAATCAGCGGGCCGTCCGGCGTCAAGATGCTGGGACCGTACGCGTACACTCCTCCGGTTTACTGGTACACAGATACGAAGCTCGGTGGAGCGTACGGATTCAATACGGAAACCGGTCCGGGTGCTCAGGTGCCACCTCTGGAAAGCATCAAAAAGATGATTCCGGAAGACCATTTGTGGCCCATTGACGAAGTCTGGTACTACCACTGCGGACGACATTCATTTGGCACGCTGGAACGCTACGAGAAAGCGATCGACCAGCGATTCGGATCACCGGACAACGTGGAAGAATTTGCTCAACTGGCTCAGGTACTGAACTACGAACTGATGAGGCCCATGTTCGAAGCCTTCCAGACGAACAAGGGCAGGGCAACCGGATTGATTCAATGGATGTTGAATTCTGCCTGGCCGGAAATGTACTGGCAGCTCTACAACCATGACCTCATGCCGACGGGGGCCTTTTACGCGGCACGCAAAGCCTGTGAACCATTACATCTGCTGTACAACTACGGTGACGGTGGGATCTACTTCATCAACGATTTGCCGGATCCGGTCGATGGATTAACTGCATCCATTCGGGTGTTCGATATTGACGCGAGTCTCCTTCACGAACAACAGACGCCAATTTCTGTCGGACCGGATTCCTCGACATGTATTGCTTCGCTTCCCGAAGATTTGAAGCTGTCATCGACCTGGTTCCTGGATCTGCGTTTGTTGAATCAGGACGGCACAGAAATCGGTAACAACTTCTACTGGCTGTCCACAAAGGCCGACGTGCTGGACTACGAAGCCGAAACAGGAGCGTGGCAGTTTTACACTCCCAGCAAGGAATACGCCGACTTCAAACTGCTACGACAGTTGCCGCAGATCGAACTCGACATGCAGTGCCGTTTTGGCACTCAGGGCAGCGTTACGACGACAACGGTAGACCTGAAAAACGATTCCTCACAGATCGCCTTCTTCAACGAACTGTCAGTATGTGGCACCAAAAGTGGTGAAACCGTTTTGCCCGTCTTCTGGGAAGACAACTACATCTCACTGCTTCCGGGGGAGTCCCGAACCGTTCAGGCTACATTTGCCATCGAAGACCTCGGAGACGATCAGCCCGTGCTGAAGCTCAACGGCTGGAACGCAACAGCAACAGGGGATGTCTGATATGGCAGATTCCCCACAAACAGTCATTGGAGTTGACCTGGGTGGTACCAATGTGCGTGCCGGCCGAGTGGCCGACGGCTCCATCCTGCAGGAATCCACTCGCAAAGTCTCATCGGATGCTGCCGAAGAAGTCGTACTCGAAGAGATCGCGGACACGATTCAGGAAGTCATGACTCCTGAGACAACAGCGATTGGCATCGGGGTCCCCAGCGTCGTCGATGTTGATACGGGCGTTGTGTACAACGTGGAGAATATTCCGTCGTGGCAGGAAGTTCATCTGAAGCAATTTCTGGAAGAACGATTTTCGGTCGCTGCTTACGTCAACAATGACGTCAACTGTTTCGTTCTGGGAGAACACTCCTTCGGACAGGGCCGCAACCACGACAGCGTCGTCGGGCTCGCGCTGGGGACGGGGCTGGGCGGCGGCATTGTTATCGATAACAAACTGTATGCAGGTGCGAGTTGCGGAGCGGGCGAATTTGGCATGGTTCCGTATCGCGATCACCTGCTGGAACATTACTGCAGCGGTGAATTCTTTCGAATGGTTCATCAGACAGATGGAGCATCCGTCCTTCGCAGAGCGATGGATGGAGACCAGGCAGCTCAGGCGATCTTCGACGAATTCGGCGAACACCTCGGAAACGCTATCATTCTGGTTCTGCACACGGTCGACCCCGAACTCATCATCCTGGGTGGCTCCGTCAGCCAGGCGTTTGAGTATTTCGAAGCGTCCATGCGTCGCCAGCTGCAAACATTTGCCTTTCCGAAAACGATTGAGTCTCTGCAAATCGTCTGTTCAACGCTTCCCAACGTTGCAGTGTTAGGAGCTGCGTCTCTCTGCCTGGCCGATTGAAAGAATGATACAATGTAACCACATGGGAAGACTACTGCCGGCGTCGACAACAGATGCCCGTCGACGTATCAGACCTGACCAGCATCTATCAGTTGCAGGAGAATTGCTATGTTACGATTGACATGGGCGATGGTCCTCATTTCCGGACTTCTGGTGGTATCGGGATGTCAGCATGAAACATCTGCTGCGAGTTCCAGCTCTTCTTCGACCCAAACGGCGCGTGATGATGAAGATGACACCAACGTTGGGCCTCAAACCCACACCCACCTTGAGTTCCCCGCCACGGTCCGCCCGTTCGCAATGGTCATGTACGACAGCGCGAACGAAGAGGTGCTCAGGCCATACGCCGAACGAGTTGCAGAATTGGTGGGGACAACGGCGGTCCAGGCAGTAGATCGCAACCCTGTCTGTTGTATGTGGATTGAAATCACACGCTGGACGCCCAATCCAGGTGTTCGTGGATATATCATCAACAATCAACCCGGTGGTTCCACAATCCAGGCAGTAGACGAAGAACAGTTGCGGCTGGCCATCGAACGGCTGGACGCCAACGCAGTGCGCCATGATGGCTACGTCGAACTGCCAACGGGTATTCTGACGAACTATCGTGTCAATGCCGACCTGGGCATGTGAATGAGCAACTGTCCTTCTCGGTCCCAGGTTGCGTTTGGGAACCAGTTAAAGAAGCTCATACAAAAAAGCTGGCACCATCAGGAGAAATCCGGCCTTTCACACTCTATTGTGAATCCGACAGTCGCCCATCCTCTAGTTTCTATTCCCCATTTCTCATCTCTCTCGCCCACCCGGCCTCCAGGATGATCTCATGCGATCAGACTCATTATGTTATCTCATACTGACATACGCAGCTCTCAGTCTCGTGCCAGAGTCATCTGTCGCACAACAGGGGCCGAATGCTCCGATGGTTGACATTCGGCAGGGCGACCATATCGCCTACATCGGCAACACGCTGGCCGATCGGATGCAGCATGATGGCTGGCTGGAAACTCGCATCCAGGCCATCTTCCCGGATCACAATCTGGTGTTTCGGAACCTGGGCTACCCGGCTGACGAAGTCAAAGATCGCATTCGGGCCGACAACTTTGGATCTCAGGATCAGTGGCTCAGTAAAGTCGAAGCCGACGTCGTCTTTGGATTCTTCGGTTACAACGAAGCATTTGACGGTGAAGAAGGTATAGCGAAGTTCGAACAGCAACTCGGCGAGATGCTGGATGGGATGCTGGCTCAAAAGTACAACGGCAAGTCCACTCCTCGCATTGTGATGTTCTCTCCGATCGCTCATGAGAACCTGCACAGTCCTCATCTGCCGGACGGTTCCGCCAACAATCGCAATCTGGAACTGTACACCAGCGCGATGGAGAGAATCTGCGGCAAAAAGAAGGTCGCTTTCGTCGATCTGTTTCGCCCGTCACTCGCCATGTACGAATCGGCAGCAGAACCACTGACGCTCAATGGCATCCATCTGCTCACCGAAGGTAACCGTCTCATTGCCGACCACATTGTGGGTCGGTTGTTCGGCGATGCATCCCGAACTCGCAAGTCGGCAGCCCAATGGGAGACACTTCGCGAAGCAGTTCTCGATAAGAACCTGCACTGGTTCAGTCGTTATCGAGTCGTCGATGAATACAACGTATTTGGCGGACGTTCCAAACTGGAATGGTTTGGTCAGTCGAACGCGGATGTGATGATGAGAGAAATGGAGATCTTCGACGTGATGACCGCCAACCGCGACGCACGCGTCTGGGCGGTTGCTCGCGGCAGTGACCTCAAAGTCATGGATGATAACCTGCCGGAAGAACTGGTCGTTAAAACCAATAAACCCGGCCCTCTGGAAGGTGACAAATTTGAATACCTCAGCGCCGAAGGAACGCTCAACACGATGACACTGGCTGATGGTCTCGAAGCCAATGTGTTTGCGTCCGAAGAAATGTTCCCGGAACTCATTAACCCCGTTCAGATGGCAGTCGACACCGAGGGTCGATTGTTCGCGTCTGTTTGGCCGTCGTACCCGCACTGGAATCCCACCAAGGCTCGCCGAGACCGCATCCTCTGTTTTCCGGACGAAGATGGTGACGGTGTCGCAGACGAATGTCGCATCTTTGCTGACGAACTTAACAGTGTCACCGGCTTTGAATTCTGGGGTGGAGGAATGCTGGTGGCCGCTCCTCCTGAAATCTGGTTCCTCAAAGACACAGACGGCGACGACAAGGCTGACGTCAAAGTTCGCATGCTGCAGGGAGTCTCCAGCGCGGACACTCACCATTCTGCGAACGCGATGGTGATTGGCACCGATGGAGGACTCTACTGGTCACGCGGGATCTTCAACGTCGCCAGCATGGAAACTCCCACCGGCACGTATCGATCCGGCAAGAGCGGTGTGCATCGCTTTGATCCGCGGACGTTTGAAATGAGTTTTATGTTTCCGATCGGTCCGAATCCTCACGGCCACGTGATCGACCAGTGGGGCTACCATTTTGCCAACGACGGAACCAGCGGCACCGGCAGCTACGTCAACATCGGCAAAGGAATCGGCAACAAGCATTGGTTTAAGAAACGCGTTCGTCCGGTTGCAGCCACCGGCATCCTGTCGAGCAGCCAGTTTCCGGATGAGATGCAGGGCAACTTTTTGATCTGCAACTGCATCGGAGTTCTGGGAGTTCTGCAGCACACCGTTCACTACGACGGAGCGGACATCACGGCGAAGGAAGTCGAACCGATCCTGCTGGCGGATGATCCGAACTTCCGTCCAACCGACGTTGAGATTGGTGGTGACGGAGCGTTGTACGTATCCGACTGGAGCAACATTCTGATCGGACACATGCAGCACAACATGAGAGACCCCAACCGCGACGACGAACACGGGCGCATCTATCGCGTCACCGCAAAGGGGCGTCCTCTGGTCAAAACACCAAAGATGAAAGGCCAGCCGATTGCAGACGTCTGCAGGGCATTCTTCGCCAAAGAGAACAGCGTGCGGTATCGTGCCCGCCTGGAACTCAGCGGGCGAGATGCCAAAGACATCGTCGAACAGGTTACCGCGTTCGCGGCTAATCTGGATCCTCTGAAAGCCGACGATGCTCAGGCGTTGCTGGAATGCCTGTGGGTCTTCGAAGAACAACGGATTCCGAATCGGTCGTTGCTCGTTCGAGTATTCTCTGCTGAGGAACCTCGCGTTCGAGCGGCCGCAATACGAACGCTGGGAAGCTGGGGGACGAAGATCGACGGAGCAACGGACCTGTTGAATCACGCGGCTGAAGATGAATCCGCGCTGGTGCGTGCCGAAGCAGTGAAAGCAGCTGTTTCGTTTTCCGGGATGGAAGCCGCGGAAGTCATCTTTGTCGCGGCCGAACTCCCAACCGACGTGGAACTCGACACGGTCCTCAAGTACGCCAGCGACCAGCTCAACGTCACCGGCATTATTGGCAAAGCAATTGCAGGCAAGCAACCACTTTCAAAATCAGCTCGAGCCTACGCGCTGCTGCATTCGTCGGTTGACGATCTGCTCAAGCTGGAGCCCGCTGCTGATGTGTATGAGGCCATATTGAATCGCCCTGGAGCATCCACGGCGGCCCTGCGTACGGCGCTGAGTGGTCTGGCCGACATCCGCAAGACAAGCAGCCTTCCGCTGTTGCTTGATCTGATCGAGGAACGAGATAGCTCAAACGGTGATCTCACTTCTTTGCAACAGTTATTGGCAGAAACCTCAGCGGCAGATCTGAAATCTGCACGAAGCCGGATTGAGACACTGGCAACGTCGGCTCACTCGCCGGACGCTCGGCAAACCGCCATCACGGCTTGGATCACTGCTGACGGTTCACCTGATGATGCATTCCTGGCAACGACTCGCAGCAAAAAGTCGCTTCGGGATTTTCTGAACGCCGTTCCGTCGATCACAGATGCACAGCTACGAGCATCACTCTTCGAAACAATCCGCCCGCTGCTGCATTCATTGCCCGCCAACCTGGAAGCAGAACCTGATGGAGCAGCCTTTGGTACAACCGGAGTTCGCGTGGACTATTTCTATCCGAGCGCAAGGGACGTGGCCGTTGAGACGCTGGCAAATATGACACCGAAGGCCAGTGGCGTGGTCCCGTCAATCACAATGGATGTACCTCAACGCAAAGAAAAAGACCGTTTCGCTCTTCGCTTCACAGGAGTGATCCATATTCCGCAATCCGGCCGATACACCTTCTTCATCGCGTCCGACGATGGTTCACGAATCTACGTCGATGACAATCTGATTGTGAATAACGACGGGCTGCACGGAATGTCCGAAAAGACCAACGCTGTTGAACTCCGCGCTGGCCAGCATTCCATCGTCGTGACGTACTTTGACAATGGTGGCGGAGACGGACTGGCTGTGAAGTGGTCCGGCCCCGGTTTCAAGAAGAGCCCGATTGCTCCGGAATCTCTGTCGGTAATGGGAGACGAGTCAATTCATGACATCGCTGTGAGAGTTCTGGCTTCCATCCCTGGTCATGACGCCGCAAGAGTGAATGAACTGGCCGCGTTGATGAAGGCAGGAAAGAGCCGTGCCGCCGTCGTGAACACGCTTCGAACCATTCCCGTGACGGAGTGGCCTCAGACCGCCGTCCGAACTGTAACGGATAATCTCATCGGATACCTCAGCGAAATGCCGGCCGCCGTGCGAACCGGTGCCGCTGCCACCTCTGCCATCGACCTTTCGAAATCGCTGGCACCCCGTCTTCCGGATGACGCAGGCAAGGCTCTGCTGGAACGGCTGAACAACCTGGATGTGCGAGTCATCGCGATCGGCACCGTGCCGTCTCGCATGATTTACGACAAAGAGGTGCTTGTCGTCCAGGCTGGCAAACCGGTGGAATTCCGGTTCTCGAACTCAGATCACATGCCTCACAACTTTGCCATTGTGCAGCCAGGAGCATTGCAGGAAATCGGCGAATCTGCCGAAGCAACCGCTCGCGATGCCGATGCCATCCAGCGGCATTACGTTCCGAAATCCGACAAGGTCTTGCTGGCCAGTCAATTGCTGCAGCCCGGTGAAAGTCAGGCACTCAGTTTTGAGGTTCCCGATGAGCCCGGTGTGTATCCGTACGTCTGCACCTATCCGGGGCACTGGCGACGAATGTTTGGAGCGATGTACGTAGTAGCCAATCTGGATGATTATCTTGCGGCTCCGGACACGTACCTCGCTAACAATTTACTGCCGATCAAAGACAGCCTATTATCAATGACCGGGCGCAACCACGAATGGACCGTCGCTGAACTTGCAGAAGGAATCAAAGGCCTCAAACATGGTCGCTCATTCGAAGTCGGTAAGCAGCTGTTTAAAGTTGCCAACTGCGTCGCCTGCCATCAGCTCAACGGCGAAGGTCGCGTCTTCGGCCCGGATCTGACGAAGCTGGATCCGAAAAAGCAGACGGCCGATCACATCCTGGAATCCATCATTGAGCCATCAAAGTCCATTGATGACAAGTTCCGTTCGTGGACATTTGTACTGTCCTCCGGCAAAACAGTGACCGGGATGATTATGGAGGAAACCAACGACCAAGTGCACGTGGTGATCGACCCATTGGCCAAGAACAAGCCGACGATTCTTAAGGTCAGCGACATTGACGATCGAGTGAAATCAGATTCTTCACTGATGCCGAAGAGTCTGCTGAATCGGCTGACCGAAGAAGAAATCTTCGATCTGTTCGCCTACGTCTTTGCTGCAGGTAACAAGGATCACATGCTGTTCCACGGGCATGACCACCGGAACTAACTGGTGTAACGCACCGCGACAAGCACGAAATGAGACCGTTGATAGCGTGGCTTCGGCTTGCCAGGCCTGTTCAATTGACTCTAGCCCGCATGTCTCACGTGGCCGCGCGATTTGTGGGTTCGAGGTCGTTTCTGGGGATTGGCGGCGTGCATATTGAGCTGAACGCGCGTCTGTCGCCTGAATTCGGTCGCAGGGCCTTCAAT
>Ga0180430_10000197_pt1 | contig 69108 bp, 60 predicted proteins | sample SS_ome_9_FD_132999 | JGI IMG/M metagenome (GOLD analysis project Ga0180430, IMG submission 132999) | Hypersaline lake sediment archaeal communities from the Salton Sea, California, USA - SS_1_S_2 metaG | ecosystem: Environmental > Aquatic > Non-marine Saline and Alkaline > Hypersaline >...
CGCCACGCACAGAACCTGGCCCGAATGTCCGGTGAGAGTGGCGACCTTCCGACCGCCGACCCGCTTGTTGAGATCCTCCCGCAGGCGTACGGCTTCGTCTTGTCCGGATCTTAGGGTTTCGGCCCTCGACAGGCTCCGGGCGCAGGCGTCGAGCTTCCCGGCGGCCAGCGAGGCGCGCGCAGATGATATGCTGCTGAGGAACTCAGAGTCCCGGGTCTTTAGCATCCGGTCAATCTCGTCGGCCAGTGCGGCGCTTTCCTTATCGTCGCCCAGGTCGCGCGACATCTCGGACATCATGGCCCGCGCCTGCTCCAGTTGACGGCGATGAATCAGGCCGCGCACCTTCAGCATTTCCGCGGCGCGGGCCCTGTCCAGGGCGGCGCGTTTGGCGGCAATCCGCTTTCTAAGGTCGGCGACAATCCGATCGTCGACGTCGCGGCCGGCCCGGGCCAGCTCCTTGTCGGCCAGGTCGACGCGCCCCTGCTCAATATGGAGCCTGATTCCGCCCAGGAGATCCGACACCCTGCGGTCTATCTCATCCCGCTTGTCGGCCAGCTCCGCGGCGACCTGCTTGAGTCTCGGATCGTCGGGGATCAGGGCGATAGCCTTGTCAAGCTCCCCCTTGGCCAGAGTCGTATCCTCGCCAGCGATCAACTCTCTGGCCCTGGCGATCGCGGCGGCGAACGCCTCCTCCCTCTTGGCGAGCATCGCTCGATACTGATCTGAGGCTGAGTCCCGCCCGCCGGCCGGTCGACTCGCCACGCCTGTTCCGCGCCCCGACAACTCTGTAGGATCGGTCTCCCCGGCGACAAAGAACATCACTATCCCCAAGCCCACCGCCAGCAGCAGCGCCGCTGCGAGAGTGATCACCATGTTATTGTTCAATTTGAACGTATGCCTGGCGACTGTTTCGGACTCCTTGTCCATCCGTCGGATGATCTTCAACGCGTCGGTCGCCGGCATCCCCATAGCAAACGCCTCAGACAGCAACAGGCGTCGCTCGTTATCGTTGAGCTTCCACCTTCGCAGATGATCCCATACGACCCGCTCGAACTGCACGGCCGCGCTGACCGCAGCCCGCGCCGCTTCGCTCGCTCCGGCACGTCGCGGAGCCGACTGCTCCGACAGCAGGCTGTCGGTCTCGACGCGATTGAATGGTTTGATCGCACCGCCGGGGTCCCACAAGGCCCTATCTTCGCTCGGAACCTCCGTAGGCTCGACCACGCCGAGGCTTTGGGCCAGTTTGCGGTCGTACGCAAGGCGATACGCCGAATTGACCAGCTCAGTCCTCGCGCGGGCGACCTGGCCCATGATCCCCAGTGCGGCGTCTCGGATCTTCTTGTCAGGATGAACGGCGAACTCGTCGAGATGCGTCAATCGCCTGCGTACGGCGGTTTCTACGGCGTTCAGGTCCCGACAAAACAGTTGCAGCCCCAGGAGAGTGTAATGATCCGGAGGCCTTACCCCGCGGGGCAAACCGAGCAACTCAGTATAACAATCCGCCGCCATTGCCAACGTCTCCGCGTTTCCTCAAGGTCAAGATCAACTCGCTTCGAACAGCCCCGCCGACCGAAGGCCATAGAATATAAGCAAAGTCGCCGAAATCCGGCAAGATCAAATGCCGAGACGATTGCCCATGCGCGACCGTGTTTTCAAATCCTGCGCGTAGTGAAATTGCCTTCATGCAACCGAATAGTTATAATACGGTTATAGCATTCATAACTTTATCATACTAGATTCACAGACATACGGCGGAAATTATGGTATTGCACGTAGTCCGATTGATTTTCGTGCTGTTGGTCCTGGCGATTACCGTCTCGTTCGCTTTTCAGGAAGCCATCTACGCAGCGGGGCCCGAGTTCATCACCCTGTATATCCTGATCCCGACGATCCTGTCGCTGGCGGCGGTGATTGTCGACATGTTCTGGCGAAAAAAGAGACTCGCAGAACTCAGCGGGCTGTTCTTCGGCGTACTGGCCGGGATGGTCATAGCGTTCATGCTCACGCTCCTGGTTGACCTGGTGCTGGCGCTGTTCCCGGTCCCCCAACAAGTCGAACCTCCCGGCGAACGTCCGGTCAATGCCGGCAAGACCGCCCTCCTGGAATACAACTCCGCCGAAGAGGAGTACAACGCATACGCCGCACACATACGAACTGTCCAACTGATAAAACTGCTGCTTGGCGCGGCTTCGGTTTACGTTTGCGTGAGCTTTGTGCTGCAGACCCGCGACGACTTCAGGTTCATCGTCCCATACGTCGAATTCGCAAAGGAGTCGCGGGGGGCAAGACCGCTGCTTCTGGACACCTCGGTGATAATCGACGGGAGAATCTCCGGCATAGCGGATACCGGAATACTCGAATCGGAGATCATCGTGCCCCGCTTTGTCCTGGCCGAACTCCAGGCAATCGCCGACAGCAACGACAAGCTCAAGCGAAACAGGGGCCGCCGCGGGCTCGACATCCTTAAAGTCCTCCAGGACTGCGACGCGATCCGAATCCGCATTGACGAGTCGCAGCTGCCGGAAGTCGAATCCGCACGCGACGCGGACGCGAAACTCGTTGCGATGGCCGATCACCTGAACGGACGAGTGGTCACAAACGACTTCAACCTCAACAAAGTCGCACAGCTCCGCGGGGTCGACGTCATAAACGTAAACGATCTGGCCAACGCCCTGAAGCCGGTGGCGCTGCCCGGGGAGACTATGTGGGTCAAAGTGATAAAGGCCGGCGAACAGGCCGGACAGGGCGTCGGATACCTCGACGACGGAACGATGATAGTCGTCGAGCAGGGACGCGATCACATCGGTAGACAAACTGCAATATCGGTCACCAGCGTCATGCAGACTTCCGCCGGGCGGATGATATTCGGCTCGGTGGATTCGGACAAGACATTCGCGCACAAACGCGATCCGAGTGAAGCCGGCGCCGGTAATGAAAAAAAATAGCGTTGGCGCACCGGACTATTGCTATTAGACTCATCAAAGCAAAGCACGATCTCGGCTTGAATTAGGCCGAACCAAGGAAATTTTGTGATGAGCAAGGCGTCGCTGTCAAAGCATATGCAGGAAGACCTGTCCGGGGTAGTGGAGGATCCGGCCAATATCGGTCCGTTCATAACGATCTCCCGACAATTCGGATGTCACGGGTTTTCCGTAGGCCTTCTGCTGCTGGACCTTCTGAACGAAGGGGCCGATCCGGACGAAAGCTGGAAGATCTACCACCGCGAAATACTGACTCGCCTGGCTACTGAAACGGATATGGCTGAAGACATCCTCGACCGCCAGCGTCGCGCCAGACCTCGACTGGTCGCCGGATTCTTCAAGTCGCTCGGCAAGAAGCGGGTCCCCAGCGGCATCCAGATTCGAAACCAGATCACCACGATCATACGAGGCCTGGCGGTTGAAGGACGAGCAATCCTGATCGGCCAGGGAAGCTCCGGGGCGACTATGGGACTGCCCAACGGGCTCTCAGTAAGGCTCGAGGCCCCCGAGGACTGGCGGGTCAAACAGGTTGCATTCCGCGACGGACTTTCGGAGACCCAGGCCCGGATGCGAATACGCGCCAAAGAGCGAGAACGCGAGTACCTCAGAAAAATCTACCGGGCCAAGTATCGCAGGACACCCGCGTTCAACCTGATGTATGACTGCTCGGAATTCTCACTGGCTCAAGTAGCCCAGCAAATCGTCTACGCGCTGAAGCTGAAAGGGTTTATCCCCAAGAGATGACAAGCGGCGAGTGCGACGATCATCCTTAACCGCCGCACCCGCAACCCACTTGTTCCGCGTCGTCTCGAAAGCGCCCGAGACCGTCAGTTAACTACCTGACGACTATGTACTTGACCACCGTGGTCGAACCGCATCCGCCGCCTGACGATCGATAGTATGTAGTCGTCGACGGAGTGTAGTAGCTCGACGAGCTGTAATAGGGACTATACGAGCTGTAGTAGGTGGTCGAGGAGGGGTAGCTGTAGTAGTTCACGTAAGATCGGGTCACAACCGGGCCTCGGTAGCAACTGTAGGGCCGGTAGTGCCTGACATAACTCCTTGGCCTGTGGTGATATCGGACGTGGCCGTGTCCGCGGTGTCCCGAGCGGTGGTAAGATCGACCGTGATGCGAACCGATTCGCCCGCCGGCCGAGATGCTGAAACGCACGCCGGCGTCCGCAGGCTCGGCAAAGATCAACAGAGCCGAGAAAACCACAGCCGCCAAAACTCCAATACTTGTCAAATGCCGCCTCTTCATGGCACACCTGCCTTTCCGCTATGCCTGCTTCATGGAATTCAAGCCGGGCTCCACCGCCCCGCTCAGCAGTAAAGTGTCCGCCAGCAGGAAAAGGTTACATCTCCGACGTGAAAAAAAACTGAAAATCATCTGTAACCTTTGTCTCCGCCGGGGCTACTTGCCTTGTGACGAGATATATTACCATGCAGACAATAGCTATACAATTCGCTCAGGACGCAAGATTTACGGCGATGTCCGTAATACCTGTGATGTTTGCCATGGACACACAGGGCGATTGGGCGCATATTAGAGATATGGAGCATGAGAATCAGGCGGATCTCAGGGACATCAAAGCAACGCTCGCCGGCGACGGCGAGGCGTACTCCCGTCTGATCAGCAGGTATCAAAACGAAATATCCGGCAGGATGTGGCGATTCTCACGCAATCAGCGCCAACTTGAGGAGCTCGTTCATGACGTGTTCGTCGAGGCCTATGTATCGCTAAAGGGCTTCAAGGCTAAAGCGCCGTTTTCGCACTGGCTGAATCGAATCGCTACGCGAGTCGGCTATCGATTCTGGAAGAAGCAGAAACGCCAGTCTGACCGCGAGGCTCCGCTGCAGGACTGGGATCAGCTTATCCAAGACGAACGACAGCAGGCCTGGGAGCCGAAAGAGGCCGCCGAAATGCTGCACGGCCTGATGGCTCAGCTCAGACCAAGAGACAGGCTAGTCCTTACGCTGATGTACCTTGAAGATCTGTCGATAAACGAAATTGCCGATCAGACCGGATGGAGCAAGACCATGGTCAAGGTCCAGGTCCATCGGGCTAGAAAAAGACTCAAAACGCTTATGGTCAGCCTCGGAATTGACCGAGAATTACAACCATAGGCCAGTGGGAGAGATGAAAATGGACAAACATGAAAAATTTCGAAAACTGGTGGAAGCCGCCCGGGACGACGCCCCGCCGCTTGTGGACGTTTCGCAGAGAGTGCTGCGCGACCTGGGCCTGAAAAGACCGCGGCGGAACATCCTGCCGTGGATCTTCGCCGCGGTGACATCCGCATCCGCTGCGGCTATCGTAACGATCGCCGTGCGCGTGCTTATCGCCCGGCAGAATGCTGAACCGGGTTTGATTGATTCACTATTCTCGGTGGTGCAATGAGCAACAACAGTACAACTGAATCAAGTGGGTCTCGTTTACCCGCCCCCCGCCGCTGCGGGATACCGTGCTTCCTGCTGGCTATCGTGTTCATATCGGGCATACTAGTCGGCGGAGGCCTTACCGTAATCTTCGATCTCGACGAAGAGATTGCCAGAGTCCTCGGCATGAAGAGCAAATCCAGAAGCATCGTTGAGATGCGAGACAGGCTGACCGACCGCTATGCCGGCGAACTCGGGCTGACCGGCGACAAGAAGGAGAAGATGCGGGAACTCTTCAGCGAGCAGCTTCAGGGAGCCATTCAACGCAGAATCAACATCCTCAACAAGGTCACCGAAGGACTCAGCCCCCATCTCACTGACGACCAGAAAGCCAAGTGGGAGCAGATAAAGGCTGAATGCATCAAAAAATGGAGCGAGGGGATGCCGACAACGCAGCCGAGCGAATGAGCTTCCGACCGCTGCGGCGAAAAAATCCGGGGAAAAACCGCAAAAACTCTAGTAATCCGTCCCTGTTTTGGTTAAATCTATCGCCTGAGGTTTCCGCCTGCCTCCGTGCGTCCCTGGCGGACCTTGCAGACACAGAATCAGGGACGCCCACCATCAATGCGAACAAGTGCGTCACCCTAGCACACTGAGATAGTATTCGAACCCGACCGCGGAGTTAACTCATGGCAGAATCAATCGAGACTTTCGTCGCCAAGCTTCAGACCGAAGGAGTCCAGGCCGGACGCCAGGAAGCAGACGCTATCATAGCTGGAGCAAAGACCGAGGCCGAGAAGATCGTCGCCGACGCCAACGCCCAGGCCGAGAAGATCATCGCCGGAGCGAAGAGCGAAGCCGAGAACCTGCTGTCTCGCGGGAAGACCGAACTGTCGCTGGCCGCCCGCGACGCGGCGCTGGCCCTGCAGGAGACGCTCAGCAAATCCCTACAGGCCCTTCTCAAGCAGCACACCGGCGAGACTCTCGGCGACGTCGAGTTCCTTGGAAAAGTGCTCCACGAGCTTATCCTTCTTTACGCCAAAGACGAAATGGCCGCCAAGAGCGGCATCACGTTCAACGTGGCTCCGGAACTAAGGCAGAAGCTGACCGATTGGGCCCTGAAGGAAATCGGACAGGACAGACTCGACAACATCGGCGTACACATGGACCTTAAGGGAACGCTGGCGACCGCCGGTTTCGAATACACCGCGGGCGGAGCCACAATCGAAGTGACCCTCGACTCGGTAGTCGAAACGCTGACCGAACTGGTCGGACCTGAACTGAAGAAAGTGCTGCAATCGGCGGTAACTGACACACAGAAATCGGAATAGCCTCCAATGGCCTCAGGCAACAACTACTACCTGATGACGTCGCTGGAGAGCCTGGAGTCTCTGACCGCCGCTCCGCCGATGTCGAACGCCGAACTCCTGGCACGCGCGGAGGAATCTCCCGGCTCGGCTGTGCTCGTCGAAACGCTGCTGCTGTCGGATGATCTTTTGCAGCGACAGGCTATGCTCGCCGGCGAGATCGAGCAGGCCACCCCGGCGGTTCTCACCTCCGAGCAACTCACCGACGAAGAACCCCTGCCCGAGCACCTGACCGCCCCGACCGAATCGGCCCCGCGCAAAGTAGCGTCCGACACCGTATGGACCGCGTATTTCCGCTATGCGATGCAAGTCGCCGAGCGGAACAGATGCGGATTCCTGGCCGACTGGGTCGGCTTCGAGGTCGCGATGCGCAACGCACTGGCCGAAGCACGAGCCAAATCCCTTGGGCTCGATCCCAACGAGTACCTTGTAGAACCGAGAATGGGCGCGTCGATCAATTTCTCGCAGACGATTGGCGAATGGTCCGCCTCGCCAGATCCCCTCAGCGGCTTGAAGGTCCTCGATCGCGCGAGATGGGAATGGCTTGCCAGGAACGATCGGGCCTATTCGTTCAAGAATGACGAGATCGCCGCGTATGCGGCCAAACTGATGCTGATGCACCGATGGCGCCGATTAGCCCACGCCGCCGAGAATCGCAAGGGCTAAGGACCCATTAAAGGATAGAACTGTGATTGGAAAAATCGTATCGGTTTTCGGAAACATGGTTATCGCTGAGACTGACGGAACCGTCGTCCAGAACTCAGTTGGATACTGCTGCCGCAACGACGGAGCGAAACTGCTGAGCGAAGTGATTCGAATCCGCGGTCGGATGGCCGACCTGCAGGTCTTCGAAGCCACACGCGGACTGCAGATCGGCGACAATGTCGAGTTCCACGAACAGATGCTCTCGGTGACGCTCGGACCGGGGCTGCTTGGCAACATCTACGACGGCCTGCAGAACCCGCTGATGGAACTGGCCGAACAGTGCGGCTTCTTCCTCCAGCCGGGAACGTACCTCGACGGGCTGAACACCACGCCGGTGTGGGAGTACACGCCAGTAGCGAAAGTCGGCGACGCCATTTCCGCCGGCGACACGTTGGGGACGGCGCCCGAAGGCATTTTCACTCACCAGATCATGGCTCCGTTCGGCCTTGAAGGTCAGTGGACCGTCAAGTCGGCGGTGGAGGCTGGTTCGTACAATGTCGAAAAGGAAATAGCTGTCCTGGTCGACGCAAACGGGCGGGAAAGACCCGTCCAGATGCAGCAGGACTGGCCCGTGAAGGTCCCCTTGAGCGTCTGCAACAAGCGGCTGATGCCCGATGAGCCGATGGTCACCAAGGTGCGAATCATCGACACGATGTTCCCCGTGGTCAAGGGAGGCACATTCTGCATTCCCGGGCCGTTCGGAGCAGGCAAGACCGTTCTCCAGCAGATCACCGCACGACACGCCGAGATCGACATCGTCGTAATCGCAGCCTGCGGCGAGCGAGCCGGCGAAGTTGTCGAAACGCTGCGCGAGTTCCCCGAACTGACCGACCCGCGAACCGGCAAGAGCCTCATGGAGCGGACGATCATCATATGCAACACTTCGGCGATGCCGGTGGCCGCTCGCGAAGCTTCAGTCTACACCGGCGCGACACTGGCCGAATACTACAGGCAGATGGGCCTGAACGTGCTGATGCTGGCCGACTCGACCTCCCGCTGGGCCCAGGCGATGCGTGAAGTGTCGGGCAGGCTCGAAGAAATCCCCGGCGAAGAAGCCTTCCCGGCGTACCTCGAATCCCGCATCGCAGGCTTCTACGAGCGTGCCGGAGCGATCGAGCTGAATGACGGACGAATCGGCACGCTGACCCTCGGCGGCACGGTGAGCCCCGCCGGCGGCAACTTCGAAGAGCCGGTCACCCAGGGCACGCTGAAAGTCGTCGGCGCGTTCCACGGCCTGAGCCGAGCACGATCCGACGCGCGCCGCTACCCGGCGATCGACCCGCTGGACTCATGGAGCAAGTACGTCGGCTTTATCGAGCCGGCAAAAGTGGACTTCGTAAAGAACCTGCTGGTCCGCGGAAACGAAATCAACCAGATGATGACCGTTGTCGGCGAAGAGGGAACAAGCACCGAAGACTTCGCTATCGCACTGAAAGCCGAGTTCTTCGACAACTGCTACCTCCAGCAGAACGCGTTTGACGCCGTCGACGCGGCGACAACATCCGAACGACAGAGTTTCGTATTCGAGAAGTTCCTCGAGGTGCTGAACCTCGACATCGAGTTCGAAGACAAGGAAGACGCACGCAAGACGATCCTCGAGGTCTCCGACCTGTTCCGCAACTGGAACTTCGCGGCGACCGACAGCGAAGAATACAAAAAACTCCTGAGCCGGATTGATGAGTTCATCGCAACGAAAGGCCGACAGTCATGAGGAAATACTTCGACCGAATAACACGAATCGCCGGCAACGTGGTCACCGTGACCGCAGACGGCGTCGGATACGACGAACTTGCGGTGGTCTCCGGCAACGCCGCGACATCGCTGGCCCAGGTCATCCGGCTCAGCGGCAATCAGGTCTCGCTGCAGGTCTTCGGCGGCACCCAGGGCGTATCCACCGGCGACAAGATCCGTTTCCTGGGCAAACCGATGCAGGTGCCCTTCTCCGACGATCTGATGGGCAGGATCTTCAACGGTTCGGGCGAGCCGCGTGACGGACGCCCTCCGGTTGAGGCCGATCCGGTCGACATCGGCGGAGCGCCGGTCAACCCCGCCAAGCGACGCATGCCCGATCAGATGATCGACACCGGCATTCCGATGATCGACATCTTCAACTCGCTGGTCGAATCCCAGAAGCTTCCGATCTTCTCGGTCGCCGGCGAGCCGTACAACGAACTGCTGGCCCGGGTGGGCCTACAGGCCACAGCCGACATCATCATCCTCGGCGGAATGGGCCTGCGTCACGACGACTACCTGAAGTTCCGCAAAACATTCGAGGAAGGCGGAGTGCTGGGCAGGACGATCATGTTCGTCCACACCGCCGCCGACCCGGTCGTCGAGTGCCTGATGGTGCCGGACATGTGCCTGGCCGTCGGCGAACAGTTCGCACTGCAGGGCAAGCGCGTGCTTGTGCTGCTCAGCGACATGACGGCGTTTTCCGACGCACTGAAGGAAATCGCAATCATCATGGAGCAGATCCCCTCCAACCGCGGATACCCCGGCGACTTGTACTCGCAGTTGGCCGGCAGATACGAGAAGGCCGTCGACTTCGACGGAGCCGGATCGCTGACCCTCCTGGCGTGCGTGACCATGCCCGGCGACGATGTAACCCACCCCGTGCCGGACAACACCGGCTACATCACCGAGGGCCAGTTCTACCTGCGAAACGGCCGCATCGAACCGTTTGGCTCGCTGTCGCGACTCAAGCAGCAGGTAAACGGCGACACGCGAGACGATCACCGCGCGATCATGAACTCGTGCATCCAACTTTACGCGACATGCCGCGAAACGCGCGAAAAACGCGACATGGGCTTCGAAATGTCCGACTGGGACAAGAAGCTCCTGCGCTACGGCGACGCCTTCGAGGGCCGGATTATGGACCTCGGCGTGAACATCCCGCTGGCCGACGCGCTGGATCGATGCTGGGAAATACTGGCCGACTGCTTCGAACCGAACGAGATCGGCATACGAAACTCGATCATCGAATCGCACTGGCCCAAAGAACTCGCTGAAGCATAACCACGAGCGGACTGGACCTTGGCAAAGAAAGTAAAACTAACTCGCCCCGAACTGAACAAGCATCGCGAAGCGCTGCAGCGATTCCAGCGTTACCTGCCCATGCTGAAGCTCAAGCAGCAGCAGTTGCAGGTGACCATACGCGACGTCAACAAGCAGCGCCGCCAGGCTCGCAACGCGGTGCAGGCCGCCCGCGAAAAGTTCGACGCCTACGGATACGTTCTGACCGACACCGCCGGAGTGGATCTCCAGGACCTGGCTACGCCGAACGACGCGGACTCTGATTGGGCTAATGTCGCCGGCGTGAGAATCCCGCTCTTCTCCGGAGTCGAGTTCCCCACGCCCTCATACAGCCTTTTCTCGACACCCGCATGGGTCGATCAAACGCTCGAAGACCTGCGCGAAGTCAACCGACGCCAGGCCGAGGTCGACGTGTTCGATCAGCAGTACAGAATACTCCAGAAGGAGCTGACCAAAATCGTACAGAGGGTCAACCTCTTCGAGAAGGTCATGATTCCAAACTGTCTGGAGGCGATCAGAGTTATCCGAATCGCCCTGGGCGACGAGATGACCGCCGCGGTCGGACGTGCGAAGATAGCAAAGGCAAAACTCTCCGAAGAAGGCAACAGCGAAGACGGAGGGTGCGTCTACGATTCGAACGAACCTGAAACTGAAACAGCCGAAAGCAGCACACAATGATTGTCAAGATGTCAAAAGTCTATGTCGTCAGTTGTGCCGCCGACAAGCAGTCGCTGCTTGACAAGCTCGCCGACCTGGGCGTTGTCCATTTGACTCCGGTCGATCCGGCGGCCGCCGTCGCCGCCGAGCAGACGGTCTCGGCGATCGACTCGCTCGACCGGGCGATCCAGGCGCTGCCGGAGATTGAAGCCGCCGGCGACACCCCTGAGCTTTCCGCCGCAGAAGCGGCGGCCGAAGTCCTGGAAATCCAGCGCCTGTCTGCCGAACGCAACAGCCGCCTGACTTCACTGCATCGTCAATACGATCAACTGGCCGCATGGGGCGACGTAACGCTCGAACAACTCGCCGAACTCCGCGACGCCGGAGTCGCCCTGGAGTTCTTCGAAGCCGAAGCCGAAGACGCCGCGAAAATACAGTGCGCCTGCATCCAGCCGCTAAACGAAATGTCCGAAGGCCGCGTAATGCTCGCGATCGTAAACCGCGACGCGGAAGCCGAACTGCCCGAATCGGTCGAACCGGTGGAGCTTCCGCCGCGCGACAGGCCCTCGCTGAAGGCCGAAGCCGAAGAGATCGACAACGCCCTGGCGTCAGACGCCGAGCGACTGGGCCGGCTGGCAGGTCTCCTTCCCGAGATGCGCAAGTCGCGCGTTGAACTGAAAAGCCAGGCGAACATGACAGTCGCCGAACGCAGCGGACTGGCGGACGAGAAACTCTTCGCCATCCAGGGCTGGATTCCGACCGAGCGGGCCGAAACGCTGTCGGTCGATCTTTTGTCCGCCGGACTCGAAACAGCCGTCCAGGCGGCCGAGCCTGACGAAGAGGACGCCCCGCCGACACTGGTCCGCTACCCGCGCTGGGCCAAGCCGATAAACGCCCTGTTCGACATTCTCGGAACCACGCCGGGTTACTGGGAAATGGATTTGTCGCCGTTCTTCATGATCGCCCTTCCGATTTTCGCGGCGATGCTGATTGGCGACGGCGGATACGGTCTGATCTTCACGATAATCGGTTTGATGAGCTACAAGAAGATCACCGCAAAGGTCGGCAAACCGGCTGCCCAGATGCTGCTGGTGTTCGGACTGGTCATGCTGGGTTGGGGGATGATCAGCGGAAACTACTTTGGAATAACGCCGAGCACGTTTGAGACCGTCAACCAGGCCGGTCAAAAGGAACTCAGCGGCGTCGGATCAATTATGGCCACGATAGGATTCCTGTGGCGCAGCGATTCGGAAGCTTCGCGGAACCTGATCATACAGATCAGTTTCGTGTTCGGGACGATCCACCTGGTGCTGGCCCACTTGCGTGCGGCGATTGCGTTGGGCAAGGACACCCGAACGCTCGCCGAGATCGGCTGGGCGGTGTTCCTGATCGGAATGCTGGGAGTCGTCTGGTTCCTGTTCTTCCCCGACAATCTCTGGATGCCGATGTCGGCGACCGGGGCGATGCTCGGGGCGGGCGCCTTGCTGGTGATCTGCTTCAGCTTCCCCAGCCGCAATCCCGCCAAGGCGGTCGGACTGGGACTGGCGTCGAGCATAATGCCGATGATCAGCGCATTTTCAGACACCATGAGCTATATTCGCCTGATGGCGGTGGGACTCGCCAGCTACTACATCGCCCTGGCGTTCAACAACCTTGCGATGGACGTCGCGGCCGGCGGAGTCGTGATGTGGATACCCGCCGGAGTTATCCTGATATTGGCTCACACGCTGAATATAATTCTCGGACTTATCGCCGTATTCGCACATGGTGTGCGATTGAATATGTTGGAATTCTCGAGCAACGCGGGCGTGCAGTGGGCCGGTTATCCCTACGCCCCGTTCGCAAGAACGCAAACAATAGACGCAGGAGAGTATTAAGATGGACATGACATGGCTTGGTCAGATCGGATTCGCACTGCCCCTGGGCTTGGGCGCCATCGGCAGCGCTCTTGGCATTGGCGCCGCCGGCAGAGCGGCAGCCGGAGCCTGGGCTAAGGAAGCACGCGAAGGAAAGCAGATGAACTTCCTTTACATCGCGCTGACGGGCATGCCCCTGTCGCAGACGATTTACGGCTTCGTGCTCATGCTCGCCCTGCTGCAGAGCAGGGTTTACGGCGCCGATGCGTCCTTCGACATGGCCGCCAACGGCGGAGCGATCTTCAGCATAGGCCTGGCCTGCGGACTGGGCGAACTGTTCAGCGCCTGGATGCAGGGCGTTATCGGAGCCGCAGGCGTACGCGCCATGTCCGAGGCCGATGGAAAACCGTTCACGTTCACCATCATCGCCATGGGCATCGCCGAAACAGTCGGTCTGTTCGCCTGCTTCTTCATGTTCCTGATGGTGTAATGCCTGAGATCTGTTAGTCCGGCGAGTTCGGCTCACGCCAAATCGCCGCCGGGACCCGTCCCCGCACGCGCAAGTGTCCCTGGACCAAGCGCGTGCGGGGTCGTTCGTTGCTTGATGAGGCTCTAGCGGATATAATCCTGCTGACATGAATAAGACACCGATATTAACGTTGCTCGCGTTAGTCTTTCTCGGCGGGTGCGCCATTCCGCAGGTCCAGGAAACCAGAACCTGGCAGAGACGTGAGATAGACCCGGTCACCGGACGGGGATACTACCTGTTCGTACCCCACACGTACAAGCCGTCGAAACCCATGCCGCTGATCGTCAGTTGTCACGGCACGCCTCCGTTTGACGTGGCCAACCACCACGTCAAGATGTGGAAGAAGCTCGGCGAGGACCACGGCTGCATCATCCTCGCACCTGAGCTCATAGGAACCGACGGGCTGCTCGGCACCGGCCCGGTCTCGGCGATGTTCGCCGACGAACGGTTCATACTGTCGATGATCAGCCAGCTCGGATACCGATACAACCTCGATCGGGCGAACATGATGATCACCGGCTTCTCCGGCGGCGGTTTCCCGACGTACTGGGTCGGTCTGCGGAATCCGAAAGTGTTTTCGACAGTCGTAGCTCAGAACTGCAACTTCTCTCAGAGCAATCTTCACGGGTGGTATCCCCCGGAAGCCAAACAGTCGCACGTCATGGTATACTACGGATCGAACGATCCGATTACGATCTCACTTCAATCGCAGTTCGCAATCGAGTATTTGCGGTCGCAGAGATTCAAGGTCGAGACCCGCGTACTGGACGGCTACGGACACGAGCGCCGACCTGACATCGCAATGGGTTTCTTCCGCAAGCATTGGGCCACGCCGAACCCATCTGCGAATTAACATAGAGTCAGTTCTGCATCTTTTGTCGAAATCGTTTGAGATTTGTTCAATTCATTCGTGAAAAAATGTCGAGTAAAAGTCTAGTACTTCTTGCACGATTCAAGACTTCCATGTAAAAGACAGTTGTGAATCATCGTGCATCGCGAGCAACAGCACAAAGTGAAACACTAAACAGGAGAACACCAATGGCGAAGAAGAAGGCTGCAAAGAAGAAAGCGAAGAAGAAAGTAGCTAAGAAAAAAGCTGCTCCGAAGAAGAAAGTAGCCAAGAAGAAGGTCGCAAAAAAGAAGGCCGCTCCGAAGAAAAAAGTAGCAAAGAAGAAGACCGCAAAAAAGAAGGCCGCTCCGAAGAAAAAAGTAGCCAAGAAGAAGGTCGCAAAGAAGAAGGCCGCTCCGAAGAAAAAGGCCAAGAAGAAAAAGTAGACCCATCTAAAATCTCTCACTGTGGACTTCGCAGCTCGCGGCGAAGTCCACGGACGAGCCGTAGCGGCGGAAGCGTCATCAAGTCAGCTTCCGCCGCTTTTCTTTTGTTAACGATTGGCGGTTGGGGGTTTGCTGTCGCCAACTCTCAATTGCCAAGCCGTTTTACTAATTCCCAATTGCCAGCCGTTGTCGTATAATCCCCTCCGTGAAAACACTGGCGATAATAAATCAGAAAGGCGGAGTGGGAAAGACCACTACAGTTGCGAACCTCGGAGCGGCGATCGCCGCGCGCGGGCATCGCCTCTGCCTTGTAGACATGGACCCGCAGGCCCATCTAACGCTTCATGTGGGGCTTGAACCGGGTGAAAACACTCCCGGCGTCTACGAACTCCTGACTGACAACGCCCCGGTAAGCGAAGCGGCGGTCAAGATCAACGATCGCCTCAGCGCCATCCCGGCGGTGATAGATTTGGCGGCCGCCGAGACCGAACTGGTCACCGTTGTCGGGCGGGAGCAGATACTCAGCGATCAACTCGCCGCGGCGAAATCGGACTACGACTACGTGATGATCGACTGCCCCCCGTCGCTGGGTCTGCTGACGCTGAACGCCCTGGCCGCGGCGGATTACGTGTTCATACCTCTCCAGGCTCACTTCCTGGCGCTCCAGGGGCTTGGAATGCTGCTGGAGACGGTGTCTCTGGTCCGGCAGAGAATTAATCCTAAGCTGAAGGTCGGCGGCGTGATACTCTGTATGCACGAGAAGCAAACGCGCCTGGCCGGCGAGGTGGTCGCCGACATCGAAGAATTCCTCGAAGCCGCCCGAGGCGCCGACGTGCCGTGGGCCGACGCGGGTATCTTCGAAACGCCAATTCGCAGAAACATCAAACTGGCCGAGTGCCCGTCTTACGGGAAGACGATCTTCGACTACGATCCCTACAGCCACGGAGCGATGGACTACGACTCACTGGCCGAGGAGTTCATGTCGTTCTTCAACCCCAATTCGGCTCCGGCGGTCAGGTCGGGCGAGCCGATTGCACAAACATCCGAAGCAGATGAGCCTGCCGAACAAGACATCGAAGAAATCTCACCGCCGCCTGAACAGGACATTCCATCTTCGGACCAGGCGGCCGGGCCGATCGAAGAGCCGGTCGGACACTGCGAGCCGCAGGCCGACCCAAACGCCGGTTCGATTGAACCTGCCGAGAACCTGCAGGAGACATCCGAAGACACGGCGAAAGATCCCCAGGGACCTGTGGCTGAACCGACCAGGACTGTTGACGAATCGCCCCAGCAGACAGCCCGATCGGACGAAGTCGTTGATGAATCGCACCAACCCGCGGAGCAAACAGACAAGCCCGTAGAAGATCCGACCGATCAGAGCGAGCAACCGGACGAAATCGTTAAGGATTCGCCCGAACCTGCAGAGGAACCGACCGAGCAGACAGCCCGGTCGGACGAAGTCATTGACGAATCGCACCAGCCCGCGGAGCAACCGGTCGAGCCGATCGAGGAATTTCGCGAACCGACCGAACAACAAGAGTCCGGAGAGTTCCGCAGCGAGTCCCAAACGATCGTTAGGCACGCGCCGGCAAGCGTGTCGACAGAACAGCCGACAATCGGTGAGACTGATTGAACCGCCGGTGAGTCCCCCTACCGCCCCAGCCCGGCTTCAGCCACTTCAATAGCCTTCAGCAGCGCGCGAGCCTTGTTGATCGTCTCTTCGTACTCGGTCTGCGGCACTGAATCGGCCACAAATCCGGCCCCGGCCTGCAGGTAGACCTTCTCGCCGCAAATCACCATCGTTCGCAGCGCGATGCAGGTGTCCATGTTGCCGCAGAAGTCGACGTATCCGACCGCCCCTGCGTACGGACCGCGGCGAGTCGGCTCGAACTCATCGATTATCTCCATCGCCCGAATCTTCGGGGCTCCGGAGACCGTGCCGACGGGCAGCGCCGCCCGCAATGCGTCGAACGCCGTCATGCCTTCGGCGAGTTTGCCTTTGACATCGGAGCTTATGTGCATCACGTGACTGTACCGCTCGACGGCCATCAGTTCCGATTCAGCCAGGGCGATAGTTCCGGGTTCTGCGACCATGCCGACATCGTTCCTGGCCAGATCGACCAGCATGATGTGCTCGGAAAGCTCCTTGGGGTCCGCCAGCAGTTCGGCCTCCAACGCGGTGTCCTCTTCTTCCGTTTCGCCCCTTCGGCGCGTTCCGGCCAGAGGACGATTGGTTACGATTCCGTCCTCGACGCGGCAGAGTATTTCCGGACTCGCGCCAACGAGCGTGACCTCGGGCGAATCGAACATGAACATGAACGGCGACGGATTGACCACCCGAAGCGCCCGGTAGATGTCGAAGCTCGAAGCGCTGGTCTCAACCGCCAGCCGCTGGGAGCCGACGACCTGGAAAATATCGCCGGCGCGGATGTATTCCTTGCAGGCGTCGACCATTTCGCAGAACGCCTCGCGAGTGAAGTTCGACTCGAACGGCTTTTCCGGGAGATTATCGAGATTCACTTCGTCGACGGGATGGCCGTTTTCGTCGTCGCAGAGCCGCTCGATCGTCTGCTCGATCGACTGGCACGCACTGTCGTACGCCCCGCGCGGATCGTCGCCGATGTGCGCGTTTGCGACAACCTTGATCGTCTTGGACACGTGGTCGAATATCACCATAGTGCGATACAAGCCGAACGAAAGGTCCGGCAGCCCGCGATCGTCGACAGGACCCTGACCGAAGTCTTCGTAGTAGCGCACCATGTCGTAACCGGCGTATCCGGCCAGCCCGCCTGTGAATCGCGGCAGGCCCGGCATTCGGACGGCCCGGTACTCGCTTATCAGCTTGTGCAACTCGCCGAGCGGATCGTGAGATTCGAGCTTCAGGTCCTCACTCCCGTCGCGCTTGATCGTTATGTCATCTCGATAGGCGGTGAACGTCACCTCGGGGTCGGAGCCCACGAAGGAGTAACGTGCGATCCGCTCGCCGCCGACAATGCTCTCCAGCAGGAAGGAGCTGGACGCGCAATCGGAGTCCGAAACGCCCGCGATGCGGCGATAAGCCGTGACGGGAGTAAGTGCGTCGGACATCAACTGTCGATAGACCGGTATGGTGTTTCCCTGGGCGGCCAGGCGTTGGAATTCATCATAATTCGGATAGTAGTGTTTCATCGATTGGAGTTTCCTGTAGGTCAGCGGCTCTGCGTCGGTTCGGGCGTCGTCACGATCCGAACTTTCGCCACGCCACCCCCGCCGCTCCGATCGCCCCGGCGTCCGATCCGAGCGTTGCGATCTCGACCTGGGTCTTTATCTCAGTCATGGACCAGTGCAGATCCGCAAAGTACTTCCTGACCGGCTCGATCAAATCGTCTCCGGCCCGCGCCATCCCGCCGGTCAACACGATCTTGTCCGGATCGAATATCCTCGTCAGACTAACGCACCCCAACGCCAGGTATCGTGCGGTCTGGTCCCAGGCCTCTGCTGCGAACTCGTCGCCGGCTGCACGGGCCTCATTGATGTCCTTGGCGTCAATGGACCCCTTGGCCTCGATAACGTCGCTCAGGGCCGTCTGCGGCTTCTCAGAGGCTATACGAGCCATTGTGCGGTCAGCCATAAACTTCGCCGAGCAATACTGCTCCATGCATCCATGCTGTCCGCATCCGCAGGGTTCGCCGTCGGGTACGAGGATCATGTGTCCAAGTTCGGCCCCGATCTCGTGCGCGCCGTGCAGGATCTCGCCTCCGATGACAATCCCGCCGCCGACTCCCGTGCCGAGGGTCAGGACAACCAGATCGTCGGCGTCTTTTCCGGCGCCCGAGACGTACTCGCCGTAGGCCGCGGCGTTGGCGTCGTTTTCCAGCACCGCAGGCAGTCCCACTCCCTCGCTGATCATGTCGCGCAGAGGCACGTTGCTCATACCGGCGACGTTCGGCATTGCGATGACAACTCCGGCCGACAGGTCCAGCGGACCGGGCGAACCTACGCCGACGCCGATGACCTTGTCGCCGGCGGCGGCGCAATCGTCGATAGCCTTCTGTGCTCCGCGCACCATCTGCTCGACGAGCCCCTGGGACCCGCCGCCGGGCGGCGTGGGCAATTCAAATATGTCCGACGCGCCGCCGTCGCAATCGGTCGAAACAAACTTGATGAACGTTCCGCCAAGGTCGATTCCAACACACTTGTCCGCCATAGGAAAGCCTCTGATGCTCTATTTGCGGGCCTTGAGCCAGCCCTCGATAACTTTGATTTGCTGATCCGCGGACGCCTCAGGATCGTACCGGGTCAGTTTCGGCGCAATCTGTTTGAGAACAGCAATGATCGCTCCGGCGGTCTTCGCATCACCCTCGGGGTCCCTCAGGTTGGCCAGCAACACCTCCAGAAGCGGCACTGCGGCGCGGTCGGCCATTATCTGCAGTTCGCCCGAAGCTTTGGCGCCCGCGGCCTCATCGGGCCCGATCAACTGTCCGACCAACTGCGAAACACGCTTCCGGTCCGCGGCGCGCTGCGCGATGCGGGCCCGGGCCAGCGTCGTTTGAAAGTCCTCACGTTCAGTGACGGTCAAACGCTGTGAAAGATCCTCAACCGTACGATCAGCCAGTACGATCGCCGGTGCATACCGCTCCTTGGCAACAAGCGCCGAAACCCGATCGGTCAGAGCCTTAAGAGCGGACTGAAACGACGCGGTTCGGGTCTGTGCGGCCATGGCTTTTATCGCCGACGGATCGTCCGCCGCCAACAGCGCCAATATCCATTCCAGCCAAACGTCGGACGCACTGGCGTCCTTAGCGGCCAACAACGCATCGTACGCCTTGCGAAAATGGCCCGCGGCCTCGGCGGGTCTGGCTCCGTCCAGCAGAGCCTGCCCCAACGTACGAAGAGCCTCGGGCAGTTTCCTGCTTTCCTGCGCCTTAAGAGACGTCACAAGCAGCCCAAGGATTTCTATTCGCTGGTGAGCGGCGTCAGGCTGGCCCGCCAAACGCTGGGCCTCAGCCTCCAGAGTCGCGGCATCAGCCCCGGCAAGGAGCCCCATTGCGACTTCACGAGCTCGTTTGCGAACCGCCTGGTCGGCTTCGGCCTTCGGATCGGTCCGTTTGAGAATCGTCGCCAGATATTTCCTTCCGCCGAGTTTCCCCAGCGCCGCTATGGACGCGACTCGCACACCGCGATCGGAATCGCCCACCAGCGATGCAACCACGTCGGCGTCAGTCGATTGCCCCGCCTGGGCCAGCGAATTGACCGCCGCCAGGCGAACGGTGGCTTCGCTGTCTTTCAACGCCGCTCTAAGCACGGCAAGGAAACTCTTGTGTCCTACAACACCCATCGCGGTCAATACCGCCTCCCTCATGGATACCGCCGCGGCTTGATCCTCCTGCCCCTTTTGTCTGTAACGTTTGACAAGAGCGGAACTCGCCTTGGCCAGAACTTTGTCGTCCAGCGGTTTGGCCGACGCGATTCGTCCCAATGCCAGCGCCGCGGCTCCGGCCACCGAATCGTAATTGCTGGCGATTTCGGCGATGACGTCGTCCAGCGCCTCGGTGCTCTTGAGGTGCCCCAGGGCGGTCATTATCGCCTGCCGGACAGGCTGAACGTCTTCGGTCTTCAAACACGAGAGCAGGTCTCCCAGCGCTTCGGTATCGCCCTGGTGGGCCACCAGAAGCACCGCGGACTGTCTTACCCTGGCTTCGGGGTCCTTTATCATCGCGCGAATCCTGATCCGGAGCTTTGCGGATATCTCCCGGCCTCCGGAGATTTTCGCCTCGGCGAGCGAAGCGCCGGCCAGACGCGCGTCAGCAACCGGGTCGGACAGGAACTCCAGCAGCAGGACCTCCTGTTGAGCCTCGGAAACCGCGTCGTACTGATCTCGAAGCGCCTGGGCTAACCGCTTGCGCAGGAGGTTGTTGTCGACTTCGAGTTCGGCCTTTCCGCGAGCCAGCGAGTCAGCCAGTTCCGCCAGCCACTTCGACGGCGGCTTGTCGCGATTACGCGCCCACCACTGCTTGGCCAGGCTCCGATTCGTGCGGAACGCCTTTATGTTCGTCAGGTTCGCCAGCGCGTCGGCGGCCGCATCGCGAATCATCGCCTCGCGGTCGTCCAACAGGCGGACCAGGGCGTCGACCGTACGCTTGTCCAGCGCCGACTGAAGCGCCGCTATGGTGTCTATCCTGACGGCCCTATCCCGCTTTCGATCAGACGCGATGGCGACGAGCTTCTCAACGACTGATTCATCCTTGTAAATCGCAAGCGCAGTAGCCGCCGCAGGACGAACCTCGGCGTCGTCGCCGGTCAGCATGGCCAGAAGGGGCTCGATGAACTCCTTTCGGGGCTCAGTTCCGTTTCCACGCGACAGCGCCTGCGCCACGGCGACCCTAGCCGCCAGATTGTCGCCGGCCAGGAAATCCTTAAGGGCGTCGACCGCCTGGGGATACTCCTTGGCCAGGAGCAGTTCGGCGGCCTCGAGTTTGGTCTTGGGCGACCTGGCCGGATCGGACAACTGCCCGCTAAGCGTGTTGAACTCCTTGAGCTCGACCGGAGTGAGGCGTTTAGCAGCCCCATTTTGAGACAAAGACACGCCCACCGCCAGGAGCATCACGCCCACGATAACAATAGTTCTAAATCCGGTATGATTCACTGCACAAAATCCATTTCGCCCGACTAGCCCTCGCCTTATAGTTCATATGTACCATAAATCGGCGGTACTGTCAAATTTCGCCAGTATGAGTTATGTTAATTGCCCCTTGACTCGCGGCCCTGCGGGTCGGTAACTTCGTAGGGGACATACAGCCAAATTCGCAAGAAGCTGTTGAATGAAAGGATTTGTCATGGTCGGCTTGTGGATTCTGATCGCCATAGTACTGATCTTCGCGCTTGTAGCAATCGCCGTGTACAACGGACTTGTCCAGAAGCGCGTCCGCTGCCAGAGCGCCTGGAGCCAGATCGACGTACAACTCAAACGCCGCTATGACCTGATCCCGAACCTGGTCGAAACGGTCAAGGGGTACGCCGCACATGAAAGCGAAACGCTCGAAGCAGTGATCCGGGCCAGGAGCAGCGCCATAGACGCCGAGGGCGTCGCCGAACAGGCCGGAGCCGAGAACATGCTCACCGGCGCCCTGGGCAAGCTCTTTGCGCTGTCGGAGAGTTATCCGGATCTGAAGGCCAACGAGAACTTCGCGCAGATGCAGGAGGAGCTGACGACGACTGAGAACAAGATCGCCTTCGCACGCCAGCACTACAACGACTCGGCGGCGGTGTATAACACCGCAAGGATGAAGTTCCCCAACAACATCATCGCCGGGATGTTCGGATTCGGCAATCAGGAGTACTTCGAACTGGAAGACGCGTCTCAAAAGGAAGCTCCCAAGGTCAGCTTCTAGCTCCTGACAGATGGCTACGGAAACTTTTCACACACTGATCGCCAGGAACAGGCGAAACAGCTTCATACTCATCGGCGGGTTTATGCTGTTTTTCATCGCCATGGGACTGCTTATAGGCATGGTGTGGGGCCGCGGGGATGCGGCTTTCAGCGTCATCGTGGCTGTCATCGCGGGACTCATCGCGTTTTTCCTGACGCTGGGAAGCTACTTCGGCGGTTCCTCGGTGGTCCTCGGAATGAGCCGGGCCAAGGAGATAACGCACGACGACGACCCGCAGTTTTTCAATGTTGTCGAGGAGGTGTGCCTGGCCGGCGGGATGCCGCTTCCGCGGATATTCCTGATAAACGACACGGCGATGAACGCATTCGCCACCGGTCGGAATCCAAAACACGCCAGCGTTGCGATAACCGTGGGTCTGCGGGCCAAGCTGACCCGCGATGAACTCCAGGCGGTAATGGCCCACGAAATGAGCCATGTACGCCACTACGACATTCTCTATTCGATGATGATGGCCGTCATGGTCGGCGTGCTGGTCATGATGTGCGACATTTTCCTGAGAAGCGTTTTCTGGGGTCGATCCGGGCGAAGAAGATCCAGTCGCGACAGCAAGGACAATCCGCTGCAGATCGTGATGATGATCATGGCGGTGATACTGGCTGTTATCGCTCCGATACTGGCGCGAATCATACAAATGTCGCTTTCCCGACAGCGGGAGTACCTCGCCGACGCCGGCAGCGTCGAGTTGACGAGAAATCCCGAGGGCCTGATCGGAGCCTTAAACAAGCTCGGCGGCGACAGTGAAGTGCTCGAAGTCGCCAACCGCGCCACCGCTGGTCTGTACTTCGTCCATCCGATCAAGAAATTCGAGAAAAGAGCATCGAGCATCTTTTCAACCCACCCGCCTATAAACGATCGAATCGCGAGACTGCGACAACTCGGCGCGTAAAGGCGGACAAAGAGCAGCAACGATGGAAATGACGCCGCGACAGGAATACAGGGACCTGGAAAAGCTTGGATACCTGTGCCGCTGGACTCTGCTGGCCGGAGCCGCCGCGGCGGCGGCCGCGGCGATCTGGTCCGGACTGTTGGGCGTACCGGCGATCTCGGCGGACCTGGAGACGAATGTGCTGCTGTCCGACGCCGTAGCGCGACATGGAGCCAACCGCGTGGGAGCGACCGGCTTCCTCGACAAACCAAGAGCGCATACCCTCTCGCCGCTGATGTACTTCCAGGATCACCGGGGCGGCCTGAGGCTGGCCAAACGGATGCAGGGATATCCCCGCATGATCACGGCGTACTTTACTGATCCGCCGGCCGGTGCGCACCAGGTCAGACTTTGCGGCCTGCCTTACGGCCCGATGGCGTTCGTTCAGCAAACGGGCTCTATGAAGATCGTTCCCCGACAAATGCCGGTTTACCTTCTCGACGCCCGATTCCTGCTCAAAGTCGAGAGAAGCGACAAGCAGGCGGCCCTCAGGATCGCCAACGGACTATCCATGCGGATAGGACAGATTGTCCTGATCCTGCCTCCACGCCTTGGAGTGCTGAAGGAAGCAGCCGGAGAACTGGCCGAATACAGCGAATTCCCCCGCATATTCTCTCTTCGCAAGAACATCAGCGATCCAATGTCAGTGATCAATACGACAACCAGACGCCTGCGAGACAAAATGCAGGAAACGACTGTCAAGCCTTACGTGATCACCGCGGACGCAGAGCTGGCCGTCGCCGCCGCGAAACGCGGACACTTCGCGCATCTGGTCGTTTCGCGGGACATGCGGGATAGTCCGCCGCCGAATGTCCGTCTGCACCGCGATGCGAACGAACTGGCCGATCACTTGGCTGGTGAAAGTTCGCCCCATTAGCCGATACAATAATTGGAGCATACATTCGCGAATACTCGTAAGGAACACCAGATGTCAGCCAAGAAGATCCTGATATCCGTTATACTATTTTCCTCGGTGAACGCACTTGTCGGTTGCGGGTCCGGCGGTTCGAACCAACTCGGCATGGTCCCCCAGCACCGACTGGACCTTACCGTGCCGCCCAGACCGACGCCCCGTCGGCAGATGCGACCGGTCAATCACGTTGCAGTCAAGACCCCAGCGACATCAGATCCGTGGCGAACCAGCGGGTATCGACTTTGGCGGTATATCGTTATCCATCACAGCGCCACCGACCGCGGCAACGCCGCGAGTTTCGACCAATCGCATCGTGCGCGCGGATGGGACGAACTGGGATACCACTTTGTTATCGATAACGGTGTCGGCGGACCCGATGGTCGGATAGAAGTCGGAAGCAGATGGACCAAACAGAAATGGGGCGCCCACACCGGCGGCACACCGAACAACGAATACAACAACCACGGGATCGGCATCTGCCTGGTCGGAGATTTCAGCGGACACATGCCTTCGCGGGCCCAACTGGCCTCCCTGGAGCGTCTGGTTCGCCAACTCGCCGGCAAGTACCGAATCGATCCGGACAACATTATCGGGCATCGCGACGGACCCAACGCGGCGACCGACTGTCCGGGAACAGTCTTCATGAACTGGATTAACCGCAGATTCAGACCCCGGATCCGAACTCAACTGGCCTCGGTACGCTAGGAGTTGCCCGATATTCTCACCGGTTGACCGGTCGCGGCCAGAACGCTGCGCCACAGTTCGCTTTCAGGCGACATTCGCTTTTTCCGGCTGGTGACCAGCCCGATCGGCACGTGGATGAACACGTCGTATCGGTATCCGATCAGCATCTCGGTCCTGCCTGACATTCCGGCATGTGCGGCGTTGCGGGCCATATGGTCGCAGAGCAGCGCATCTTCGCAGTTGGCCGGCACGCTTCTGATAATATAGCTTGGATCGATGTACTTGACCGTCGCGGCGATGTCCCTTTCCTTGAAATGCGACTTGATTCCGCCCGCCAGGAAGACGCCGATATCGCTTAGGAGCACGTTTCCCGACGCGTCGCGATTGCCATGATCTTTCGGCAGCAAGTGCTGTCCGGCTCCCTCCGCGACGACCAGGACGGCGTGCCCGCGTCCGGTGATGCGTCTTTCGAGCAGATCAAACAATCCGCCGGGTCCCTCCAGTTCGAAGCCAAGTTCGGGCACGAGCGTGATGTTCACGTCCTGGCTGGCGACGGTCGCCCCCGCGGCGATGAATCCGGCGTCGCGCCCCATGAGCTTGACGACGGCGATTCCTCCGCGTGCGCTTCGAGCCTCGTTGTGGGCGCAGTCTATTATGTCACGGGCCTTTCCGATCGCCGTGTAGTACCCGAATGTCCGGCTGACGAACATTATGTCGTTGTCGATAGTCTTCGGTATCCCAATGACTGAAATCGGATAATCCCGCCGCCGGGCCTCTTCCGACAGCGCCTGTGCGCCGCGCTGCGTGCCGTCGCCGCCGATACAGAAGACGATGTTGACCCCCCGCCGGATCAGGAACCCCACCGCCCTGTCGAGATCAACCGGCCCTCGCGAACTGCCCAGCACGGTCCCGCCGTCCTTGTGGATGTCCTCGACGAATTCGGGGGTCAGGGCTATCGGTTCGAAACCTGATTCCGGATCCAGCCCGCCGTAACCGAATCGAATTCCCAGGATGTCCTTCAGGCCGTAGCTGTAGTGCAGTTGAAGGACGAGCGATCGGATGACGTTGTTGAGTCCGGGACACAATCCGCCGCAGGTGACTATCGCAGCGGTCGTCTGGGCCGGGTCGAAATAGATTTTCCGCCGCGGACCGGCCTTTTCGAAGAAAACCCCCTCAGCGCCGGGAACGTTCGACGACAGTTCGACCGTCGCGGGCATGCGCGCGTCGTCAGGCACGTAGTTGACGATCCCGTCGCCGAACACTGTCGACAGTCCCATCGGAGAGTCGATTCGGCATTCTCCAAGCGACTTGACCTTAACGTCCTCAGGACTCAACACCGGCGTTCTCCCTTCTCGAGCGTCTCGGACGAACTAATCGCCCAGCATCTCGCGTTCGATGTATTTAGTATCCCATTGAGCGTCGACGAATTTCTGCTCGGACATTATCCGCCTGCAAAGCGGGATGGTCGTTTTCGTCGGCTCGATGACGAATTCGTCCAACGCTCTCTTGGTCCCCGCAATCGCCTCGGCGCGGGTGGGCTGGTGAACAATCAGCTTTCCGACAAGCGAATCGTAGGTCGGCGGAATGTTGTATCCCTGGTAAACGTGACTGTCCCATCGAACGCCGAACCCGCCGGGGGCGACAAACGCTTCGACGTGTCCCGGCGACGGTCGGAAATTATTAGCCGGATCTTCAGCATTTATGCGGCACTCAATGGCCACGCCGTTAGTTGTAATGTCGTCCTGCGTAAACGGCAACTTCTCGCCGGCGGCGATTCGCAACTGCCACTTGACCAGATCGACGCCGGTGACCATCTCGGTGATCGGGTGCTCGACCTGTATTCGAGTGTTGACTTCGAGGAAGTAGAAGTTGTCTTCGTCGTCGAGCATGAACTCCACGGTTCCGGCGTTGTAGTAGTCGCACGCCTTGGCGAGCCTGACCGCCGAGGCGCAGATTTCGTCTCTTAGTCCCGGATCGAGGCCCGGGGCGGGAGTTTCCTCAACGACCTTCTGCTGACGCCGCTGGACCGAACAATCACGCTCGTACAGATGTACGACATTGCCGTGTTTGTCGCCGAGCAACTGAACCTCGACGTGGCGGAAGTTCTCTATGCACTTCTCCATGAACAGCGTGCCGTCGTTGAACGCGATCTCGGCCTCGGTCTTGGCCTGGGTGTACATGCTCTTGAGGCTCGCGGCGTTGTGGGCGAAGCGTATCCCGCGTCCCCCTCCGCCGGCGGCGGCCTTGATCGCCACAGGGTATCCGATCTGCTCGGCGATCTCCAGGGCGTCATCAACGCTTTCAACGGCGCCTTCGGAGTCCGGCGCCATCGGCACGTCCACTTCCTTAGCCAGAGCCTTGGCTCGGATCTTGTCGCCCAGCAGCATCATGCTCTCGAGGCTGGGGCCGATGAATTCGATCTTGCAGTCGCGGCATACCTCCAGGAAGTGTGCGTTTTCGGCGAGGAACCCGTATCCCGGGTGAATCGCCTCGACATCAGTTATTTCAGCAGCGGCGATGATCCGGGGTATGTTAAGGTAGCTGTCGACCGACGGGGCCTTGCCTATGCACACCCGTTCGTCGGCAAGATGCAAATAGCTTGCATTGCTGTCGGCCTGTGAGTAGACGGCGACCGACTCGATTCCCAGCTCTTTGCAGGCCCGGATGATGCGTAAGGCGACTTCGCCGCGATTGGCAATAAGGATACGGGAGAACATTCAATGGTTCCTTAGCGGGGGTCAATCGGGGGTCAGGCGGAAGAGCACCTGCCCGAATTCCACCGGCTGAGCGTCGGTGGCGCAGATCTCGGCGACCCGACCGCTGCATTCGGCCTTGATCTCGTTCATCACCTTCATCGCTTCAACGATACAGACGACCGTACTGTCGCTTATGGTGTCTCCAACCGAGACAAACGCGTCGGTGTCGGGACTGGGAGAACCGTAAAACGTGCCCACCATCGGGCTGGTTACGTCTATGAGGCTGCTTGGCGACTCTTCGGCGGCAACCGGCTCGGAAGGCGCGGGGAGTTGAATCGCCTGAGCGACCGGAGCCGACTGGACGACCGCCGGCTCCATGACAACCCTGCCCTGCTCGCCGGGGCCGCGTTTCAGAGATATCTTCTGATCTCCGTCAACAATATTCATCTCGGTCAGGTCATTGTCGATCATGAGCTTGACCAGACGTTTGATTTCCTTGATGTCCATGAACAACTCCTGTCCCTGACGGTAAGGGAGATTACTGATCGCGGCCAATATTATCCTTTGAGCATCATGTCACGGATGTCCGTCGTCAGCGTGCTCAGGCGCTTCGGCCCGTCGGGGGTGACGAGAATATCGTCTTCGATTCTCACGCCGCCGACGCCGGGGAGGTAAATTCCCGGCTCCACGGTTACGACCATGCCGCTTCGCAGACGCCCGGGGCCTTTGGTTCCCAGGCCCGGAGCTTCGTGTACTTCACGACCGAGTCCGTGTCCAAGACCGTGAACAAACCTTTCGCCGAATCCCGCGTCGACGATTACTTTTCTCGCGGCGGCGTCCGGCGTTTTCAACGAGGTTCCGGGCTTTAAGGCGTTAATGCCCGCAGTTTGCGCATCGCGGACGATCGGATATATCTCACCAATTTTCGGCGGGATTTTACCCGTGAATACGGTCCGCGTCAAGTCGCTGCAGTATCCGCCTATCCGTGCGCCCCAGTCGATCAGGACCGATTGGCCGGCGCGAATCTTCGTGGAATCGGGCTTGTAGTGGCAGTCGCAGGCGTGCGGACCGGCGGCCAGAATGGTCTCGAAAGCCGGAGCGTCGGCGCCCTCGAGCCGCATGAGGTACTCAAGTTCAGCGGCGACTTCCCGCTCGGAGCGTCCGACAAACGCCTTCGGCCCGCGCGAAGTGAGCCGCAGAAAAGCCTTCTGCGCGATCGAGGCGGCCTTGCGTATCTGGCGTATCTCGCCTTCATCCTTGCACGCGCGAAGCGGAGACACGACGTTCGTAAGCGTTTTGACTCTGCGCTGTCCGAGAACTTTCGTATGCGCCTCGACAGTCGCCGCGGTGAGGTCTCCGCCCTGGAGGCCGAGTCTGCGGACCTTGCGACCCTGAAGGGATTTCTTGATCTCCTCGGCCATACCTTTCTTGCGGATTACGACCTCTATGTCGGGGCACTCGCGCGGCGCCTGCTGTCCGAATCGACCATCGGATATGAGCACGGCCCATCCCGGACCGATCAGCAACGTCGCATCCTCGCCGGTGAAGCCGCAGAAGTATCCGACATCCTCATGCTTGCTGATGAGCATGGCGTCTACTTTCTGTTCCGCGGCTAGTTTGGCGACCCGGCGTCTGCGAGTCGCGCACGTCTGTAGCCTGCTGTTTTTGGTAGCCATGCCACAAAGGATAGGCTCACAGTACGGTTTAGGCAACTGATTGTCATATTTTTTTGAGCGGAGCCAAACGACTTGTTCGGCGGTTATCTCATTGCTAGAATAAAGTTATGGATCATCCAAACTCAACGAGCACTCGTCGCAGAAGGATCAGGATCCTGGCTGTCGCGGGAGTGATGCTCGTTCTTGGCGCCTTGGTGCGCCAATTTGTAATCAGCACTTCATACGCCGCAACACCGGGCGACAACGCGCGGGCCAAGCGCCTGGAGATCGCCGTCGACACGCTCATCCCGCTCCACAAAAAGCTGGGCAAGCCCAAACCGGGCGACTGGCTGTCGCGCCATTACGAACCGGGGCAGACGTTTCGCCGATATCGAAACTCCAAACCCGTACGCCCGATCGGCGTGCGGAACGTGATCTACATACAACCACTGGGCGATTTCACAAAATCGCAGCGAAAAGCGGTGTCGCTGTCGGCGGAGTTCATGGGGCTCTATTTCAACACGAAAGTCGTAATCCGCAAGGACCTGCCGCTTTCGGTAATTCCCGCGTCGGCCAGGCGGGTTCACCCCGAGTGGAAGGTCAAACAGATACTCACCACCTACATTCTGGACAAAGTCCTCTATCCTCGCCTGCCCAAAGACGCCGCGGCGTACATCGCATTGACCGCCTCGGACCTCTGGCCGGGCGCGGGGTGGAACTTCGTGTTCGGACAGGCGTCGCTTTGGAAACGCGTGGGCGTCTGGTCAATCCATCGCAATGGTCAGCCAGGCAAGAGCCCCGCCGACTTCCGCCTGTTTCTGCTGAGGACTCTCAAGACCGCCACTCACGAAACCGGACACATGTTCTCGATGCTCCATTGCACCGCGTACGAATGCAACATGTGCGGATCCAATCACCGCGCCGAGTCGGACTCCCGCCCAATCGCCCTGGGTCCCCAGTGCATGGCGAAAGTCTGCTGGGCGGCGCGCGTAGACCCCGTCAAGCGATTCAGATCGCTTCACTCGTTCTGCGTCAAAGCCGGGCTCAAGCCGCAGGCCGCATTCTACGCCAAGAGCATCAAGGCCCTCGGGGGGTCCGTCCCGGACACTCGCCCGGCCCGTCCTTAGACTACCGGTTAGCGCCGGCCACCGCGTTTCGCTTCTCGACTCCTGTGTAGTTCTTCGGATCGACATCATACATCGGCCAGACAATCTCACCCTTCTTCTGGGCGTCGACGTCTTTGTAGGCGACCAGCTCGTTGGAGTTCATGTCCAGCCACATGAAGATGCCGCGCCGATCTTCGTCGGTGAATTTGCCGGCCTTCATCGCCTTCACGTGCGTCGGGCTCATCAGGGCCTTGCCCATACCCGAGAACATGGCTCCGAACTTGCCGGGGTGCGTGCGTGTTCCGCCGGAGATGTTTCTGTGATATCCGTGCCCGAAGTAGAACGTATAGGCGCCCAGGGCTCCGAATGACATGTCCTTGGGTCCGGCGTCTTTCCTGGCCTCATGGCACTTTACGCACTTGGCCTCAAAGACCGGACGGACATTGCGATGGAAACTGAACATCACGTGCTTCTTGACTTCCGTTCCAAGCTCCGACGGCGCCCGCCGCAGGGCCTTCGGGCGCCGGGCCGACGTCGGGGCGCCCCACTTGTCTTCGTGGCAGCCGATGCAAGACAGCCGCTCGCCGGGGTGAACGTACGTTACCGAACGCATGGACTGAACGGCCATTCCGTTTTCGTCAAGCAGTTGGAAGTAGATCGCTTTTCCGACCGGGGCCTTGCAGAATACGCTTCCGTCCGATTCGACAGGCACTACGCCCAGCGGGATTCTTCCCAGCGACTGATCGCCCCGCCCCATTCTCGGACTGTTGGCCCGCGGTGTGGATTTCGGGAGCACCTGGACGATTCGCATCTGCTTGATCTTCGAGCCCTTGGGGAGTTTGCCGAACTCGTCGGTCACGTAGACATTCATCACGCTTATCGTGGCGATGGGCGAATCGTCTTTGAGCCTTTCGCCCTGGTAGGTTTGCGTGGCGATGATCGGCGGTTTGGTCCGGGCCCGCACGGGTGTCGGATCGAGTATCCGCAGTCCGTTGGTTGTCTTGCAGAGGATCTCCCTGTTGCCCATCTCGTCGATCAGGCTGGCGGTGTCCTTGTAGTTGCACAGGTAGAAGCTCTCGCTCAACGGCCAGGCGGTCCCGTAGGTCATCGTGTCGAATCCGCGCGTGCGGCATTCGGACTCGGGGAATCTGGCGTCCGGAGTGATTCGCTTGACCTGCGACATCTTCCCGTCATCGGGGACGCCTATGTCGATGAGAATCAACGACCCGAACGCCTGCCCGTGGTGCGGCCCGGCGGTGGCGATGTACTTGTTTGAGCCGGGTATGGACCGGCAGTTGAATTCCGCCCAGGGACGCATGCGGATGCCGGGGGGCTTGGGGGCCTTGGGGTCCACAGTACTGTAGGGAAGCGCGTAGTTCGCGTGGAACGATCTGGGATCTCGACCGTCGGGATAGCAGTGCCACATGTGATGGGCTGCGTTGTGATCGCGGTCCACGTAATCCCATCGCGTGTAGACGATCATGCCGCGATTGTCGACGCTGGGGTGGAACTCGTTGGTCTCGTGGAAGTCGATGGAGTACATGTCGCTTCCGTCGGGCTTCATCGAGAACATCGTGAACGCCGGGACGGGCCGGCCGTGGCAGCGTCCAAACCCGTAGCGCCGCGTCGACATGAAGACCACGCGCCCGTTGGGCATCCAGATCGGATCGAAATCGTCGAAGCATCCGTCAGTCAGGCGAGTCAGCCCTTTGCCGTCAATCCCGACCTTGAAGACACTGAACCGCGTCTTGGGGCTCCATTTGGTCTTGTCGCCGCTGGACCAGGAAAACAGGATCGTCTTGCCGTCCCATGAGAGATCCGGCGAGATGAACGTACCTTCAGACATCAATTGGCCCTTGTTGGTTCCGCTGGGGACCTTCAGGCCTTCGACAACGTTGACCAGCGTGGGAGCGTCGGTCCTGTAGTTCTTCAGGACGAACAGACCGCCGCCTTTCCTGCCGTTGTGCCCGTAGTACTGATCGCAGAAGTGATCGCCGTCGTATTCCGATTTCCGCTTCGACGCATCATTCAGGACTCCTCGCGCCACGAACATCAGATCGTCGGCCTTTAGCAGAGGGTTGGCGAGCATCGCCTTCCGACCGGCGGCGCGAAGTTTCATGTAGAGGGCCTTGTCGTCGGCGCCGCCCTTGGCGCGAGCGGCCTTGATCGTTCGTATCGCCCCTATGACTCCGCTCATATTCCCTGCGCCCCGCATGCGCATGAGCTTCTTGACGACGGCCTCGGTGCGTCGGAGGGCGACGTCCAGCGGGGTCTTGTCGGTGTCGAGTATCGTCGCCTGGGCGTTAAGGATCTGCTCGGCGGGGAATTTCCAGCGATCCTTGCCTCCGATCCGGGCTTTGGTCTGCTCGTACTGGCCCTCCCAGTCGGCCTTGACTACTTCGGGAATCCCGCCGACGACATTCGCCGCCGGAGCCGCCGAAGGCTGCAAAATCAGAATCGAAACGAATACCGCTGCAAATACTATTCGGAGATGCGTCATTTTGATGCTCCTGGTCGGAATGAATGTCTATTCACCGTAGACAAAAACGTATTTCAGGTCAAGGTATTGCATCTCGGTCAGCCCGAGTTTTATATACCTGGCCTTGGGGGTTTTCGCGAGTTTCACATGCCATTCGGCGCGAGGCCGCCCGCCGGCGGACCATGTTTTCGTCCAGGTCTTCCGGTCGTTCGATATCCACATGGTCAGCGTCCGGGCGAACTCCTGACACGAGCCGACGCGATTTACGATGTGCACCTCGTCTATCACGTAGGCCTTGTCCAGAGTGATAATTATATACTGATTGTCGGCTTTCTCCGTGCAGAACGCCCAGTTGTTGCTGTACGGCTGGCCGGTCAGGAGCTTGACCTTGTCAGTTGTCCATTTCGGGATGATCGAACTGGCCTCATACGTCGCGTTCTTCGATATCCAGCCGTCTTCCCGCGTGCGCCAGGTCTCGCCGGCCGCTGCCTTCGTGCGAGCCTTTTCGATATTCTCGGCCTTCAGCGCCTCGGGCATGTCTATTCGCGGATCGGCCAGAAGCCTATCGCGTCCCTTCTCGAGGGCTTTGAGCATCGCCTGGTAATCAGGATCAGTCTTGTCCTTGAAGACCGCCCCGCCGCCGGCGGCCTTGCACAGTTGCATCCCGCCGGCGGATTTCGCCAGCGGCGCGGTCAGCATCTGAGACCATTGGGGATGGGTCAGGTTAATCCGGTGGACCGGGCCGATCTGCCCAATCATCGAGATCCGGCCGTGCCCCAACTGGAACGAACTCAACGCGATGTCGTTCCATATCTTCGACGTAACCAGGATCTGCCCCTTGCCGCCAGGATTGTAGTTGTACGTCTGCGGCGCGATGTAGCGTTTATGACAGCCCATGCATCGCTTGTTGAAGACTGGCTCAAAGTCGCGGCGGAACCATTTTCGCCTGTCGGTCACATACCAGCGGCTGCGCCCGCCCATCACCTTGGAGTTGGTGAACTCGTAGGTCCCGAAATACGGAACGTTCGCGTCGATCCACGTGTAGATCCGTTTGCGGTCCTCAAGCGGAATCGGCGTTTTGACGCAGAAATCCGTCTCGATATGCTTGCGTATCTTCGACACGTACGAACCGCGCGACTTTGGCGCGCTGTTTTCGTGTCCCGTTCCGGCAACCGGCACATAGTGGACCATCCCACGGTCCAGCAACTGATCGTACGCCATCGAATGGGAATGGGTCTTGTCGCCGGACAGATCGACGCCTTTTTCCGGCGTGGGACCCGAATGGCACTTGACGCAGTGCTTGTCGAGCACGGGCTGGACGACCTTGGTGAAGTCAAGTATCCCCTTCTCCGTCCAGGGCGGGTACTTCGGCACGGACGGAGCCCGCCTGGCGGCGATAACCGCCTTCGGGCCTCGCTGAGGCGCCTTGCCGCGAGTCTCGTGGCAGCCGAGGCAGCTTTGGGTCTCCCCGGGCATGATGTGCAGCGTCGAGCCCATGTGTCTGATCAGGCGGCCTTGCGAGTCCAGGGCGTTGAACGATATGTCGCGGATCGCCGGGGCGGTGAAGTGGGCCGATCCGTCTTTCTCAACCGGCACAGTCCCGATAATCCGCCGCACGAACATCGTGCCGCGGCTGATCGTTGGCGAATAGCCCCAGATCTGGGCTCCGGCCGGGTCGCCGTACTTGGGAACCTGTTCGACGATCGCCAGTGATTTCACCTCGCCGCGTCTTACCGTCGGACCGAGCCCTTCGTAAACATCCTGCAACAAGAACGTGCCGGTCAGTTTGTCGTTGGGGTTCTTGTTCGCCTCGGCCGGACTGCGGCGGGTCCACTTGACCGGGATCGATTGACTCGGGATCACCGGCGGTTTCTTCCGGGCTCGCAGCACCAGCGGGTCCCAGCAGCCGGTCTTCTTGCCGGCGGCCTCGTAGATGCACTTGCGGTTTCCGCGATCGTCAAGCAGATACAGGCGATTCTTGCGCGGCGAGTCGCCGCCCCACGACACGACAAACAGCCTCTCGTGGACCGGGCACGGATCCTGGTACCCCCACGCCAGCGTCGAGTCGCCGATGGCCGGCATCTCGCGCGTTATCCACCTGAATCCCTCGCCGCGGAGATCCTTGCGATGCCCCACCGGACGATCCCACACCAAACCGATCATACCGGCGTGATGGCTATGATGGGGCCCGAATACGCAGACCACCTCGGGCCGCCCGGGAATGGCGCCGGCCTCCCAGAAGCCGTTGGGATCCTCCTTGGTGTTCGATCCGAACAGGGCGAACCGCGTGCCGTCGGGATTCATCGTCCAGAGATTCTGGCGGCAGAACACGTTCTTGTCGACGCCGTAGTCCCAGCGAGTAAAGAGTATGCGTCCGTCGTCCATCACTTGGGGCGTGTGATCGCTGAGCGTGTTGCCCGAGACGCGCCGCACGTTCGATCCGTCGCGACTGCAGACATACAGCAGCCCCGAGGGCTGTTTCTGGCAGACCACACGCGTGCCGGCCCGCGTGGAGACGAACATAATCTCTCCGCTGGGCAGTTCGACAGGCGAGATGTTGCTGCTGTCGCCTTTGGTGATCTGCTTGAGCCCGCGTCCGTCGACGCCTATTTCATAGATGTGCCAGGGCTGCCCGCCGTTGCGGGCGGCGAAGAAGATCGTCCTGGCGTCGAACGACAGGTTCATGTCGAATATGCTCAGGCCCGGAGACTCGTAGATCACGGTAACCGGCTGCTTCTCGCTCGACGGATCGAACACGCATATCGCCGCCTGACCCGCTCCGCGGGCGGTGTAGGGCGCAATGGCGTTTACGCTGTAAGGCGGACATCGCACAAACGCAATCGGGCCGAGTTGGCCGATCTGCTTACGCCACATTCCCTCTATGCGCCGTGCGGCCGCGATCGGATCGCCGGCGAGCTTGGGCTTCAACTCCGCCAGCGTTTTCATATAGGCGATCCCGCCGCTGGTTCCCGGGGCGGTGCGCTCGAGATCCTCGACCATTTTCAGGCGGGCCGGATCGTACATCGGGATCGGTCTGACGTCGAATCGAAAACCCTCGACGCGGGCCTTTGCGTTTTCCGCCGACATCGCCTTCGGCGCAACGAGCTTGCCGGCGACGGCGTAGGGCTCGTCGCCCGGCACAATGCTCTTGAGCCCGACAAGCCTGCCGGGCAGAGCTTCGTTCGACGGCGTGAGGGACGGTATGGAGAATGCGAACCCGTGCCGGCCGTGCATTGAAGTGATCTTGATCAGCAGCCGATTGGCCCCCGCCGCCAGTTCGATCTTCGCGTTCAGACCGGCGGGGAATCGCGAGGCCCCTGCTCGATGCGGATTGCCCACCCCGCCGACGGCCTTGCCGTTGAGCCAGGCCTTGATATTGTCCTTGGCAAGTATCCGCATCTGGACGCCGGCGGCGGATCTTGAGGTTATTGTGCGGTACAGGTAGCACGTCTCATTCCGCATTGGGGCCGGTCCGACGGGGAGTTGGTTGACGTATCCGTCAGTCCAATCGGCCTGCCTGACCCAGCGACGTGTCGTGGAGGTCATGCCGGGAAACTTCTCGACTTCCCATGTCGCCGCGAGATCCGCAAGCTTGCCGCCCGCGGCGAGAACCTGCTTCTCCGGCGGAAAAACGGTTTCAAATGACTTGAGATGCAGCCCGAACAGTTGATCCTTGAACGGTCCTGCGCAATACCAGTGGCCAAGTTTGACGCCTGACGGTTCGGCGCCCGCCGCAAGACTCACAGCCGCCGAAATCACCCAAACGCTGACAATTCGTCGCATCATAAACAGCTCCTTGAAAATCGTCCGCATGGTACCACATTTCCGCGGCGATCTGCAAAGGACTCGTTTCGACCATCAACAGCAGTGACGATGGAAACTCTGAACACTTGAGAATGAAGCAGCCCACAGATTGCTGTCTGTGGGCTTTGTTGAGTCCGCAGGACTCAAATGCGACGAAATTCAACCCTGAGAATACGGAATCTTCCCGCGATTACTTCTCGACATCCGGCAACGGCGGCATGCCTTCGTATTCGACTACGCACTCGGGCTTGCCGCAGTAGACGAAACTGTTGTTCATGTGATCGCGTTCGTCCAGGCCTATTCGCCTGAATACGTCGGCCCATGTTTCGAATTCCATGTACTCGTCGGCCACTGCGTTGCTGACCGGTTGATCGGCCCATTCGGGATGTTCGTCTACGAATTGCGCGTATACGTGCTCGGCGTGATCCTCGAACTCCGCGTTGAACAGGAACGCCCGGCGTATATTCAACACCGCCGTCATACGGGTGAGGATCGCATAGTTCAGCACCATGAACCACGGAATGATCGGGAACAGGTACCAGGCGTCCTTGACTCCGTCCTCCTTCATCTTCTCGTTGATGACGCGCAGGTGCCAGTATTCATTGTCCTGCGCCTCCCGTCCCCATTTCATAATGCCGGTGGCCTTTCGGACAAGGTCGTCCTTGCGGTATCCTCGCGTCAGGCGGGCGTACTGGCGGATCTCCCAGGAGCGGTACGGGATGCTGGCCAGCGTCTCGATCAGCTTGGCCTTGGCCAGCGTGATCTTCTTGCCGGTTATCAGGTCCATTGACCAGAAGAAGAACCTGGCCCCCAGGGAATACTTGTATCGCGGTCGCTCTCGCGAAGCCGCCTGCTCTTTCTTAAGATCAATACTCATTTCGATTCCATTATTTGACAGTATTCGATGTCCGCAACAGCGGCCCATAAGCCGCCCGCATCATTCTAGCCCCCTACTTCTATCGAGATCAGCCAGGTCCTTCTGCTGGGCCAGGAGAACCTTCTCGATCTTGGCCTGCTCGGCTTTGTTCAAGCCGTATGTTACGGCGTAGCGTCGAACCTGCATCGCCACATAAGCCTTCGGGTCACTGGGAACTTTGGTCCTGGACGAACGCCTGGGCTTGACCTTCACCGGCCTGCTTGAGGCGGTCTTGTCTTTGGCGACTGAAAACGAACAAGCCAGCGTCGCGGTCAATACGAAAGCAATTGCGATCAATTTTGCGTTATTCATGGCTCTCTGAGTCTCCTGTGGCCGAAACGTAATTATCGCAGCATGGCTCACGGGAGGCAATGGGCAATTGCCGGCGTATTTGATTGTTGCACGCGCAGGACCTACAATGCGTTTGCTATGACAGAAATACACGACGAATTAAGCGGTCTGGAGCCCGAACTTCAATCCAAGCTCGCAGCGTGCGACGAGCACCTGCGCAAACTCGGGCGAGTTCTGGTCGCCTACTCCGGCGGGGTCGACTCAACGCTGCTGCTGGCGCTTGCCGTTCGAGCACTGGGATCGGAAAATGTCCTGGCTGCGGTGGGAATCTCCCCGAGCCTCCCGCAGCGGGAGCTTGCCGAAGGCCGCACGCTGGCCCAACAGATCGGCGCGAAGCTGATCGAAATCCCGACCGCCGAACTGGACGATCCGAACTACGCGGCGAATCCCGAACGTCGCTGCTTCTACTGCAAGAGCGAACTGTTCACGCTGCTGAAAAACGCCGCAACCGAGCACGGCTTCGACACAGTCGCCAGCGGAGCCAACTTCGACGACACCGGCGACTTCCGTCCCGGCCTGGAGGCCGGAGCCGAACTCGGCGTGGTCAATCCGCTGATGGACGCCGGGCTGACCAAGCCCGAGATACGAACGCTGTCGAAGGCCATCGGCCTGACAACGTGGGACAAGCCGGCGATGGCGTGCCTGGCCAGCCGCATCCCCTACGGGCAGGGCGTGTCGACCGAGAAACTCGCGCGCGTCGAACAGGCCGAGTACGTCCTGAAGGACCTGGGCTTCGCCCAGTGCCGCGTGCGAGACCACGACACAATCGCGAGAATAGAAGTACCCGCCGACGATGTCCTCAAAGCGGCCGAACTGCGACAGATGCTCGTAGACAAGCTCAAAGCCCTGGGCTACGCATACGTAACACTCGACCTGCAGGGCTTCCGCAGCGGCTCAATGAATGAAACAATATGATTTGGAATTTGGGATCTGGAACCTGTCCGCCGAAGGCGGATTTGGAATCTAACGACTGACGACAACAGAATATCGCGAGGCTAATATCCTGCCGTTAGGCCATTGTCGTTAAATCCCAAATCCCAAATCAATCGACCGACACTTCATCGGCTTCGATCTTCTCTCTGAAGCCGTTGGCCTTGGTGGCGCGCCACCAGAGTATTCTGGGGCTCTTTACGATCTTCTCGGTGTTCCTGATGCGGTCCTTGTCTATGATCATCGCGTCGGCCTTGGGTTGATCGGGCAGATATCCGTGAACTTCGACAAGCTCCTTGAGGCGCGTGTAGGTCAGCCGCTGCCCGACGATCTGTTTTCCTCCATCGGTCAGGTTGACGTTTCCTATCGCGTCAAACAGCTTCAAGGCTCCGATCTTGGGACCCACGTCAAGCGGATCGGACGGTCCGGTCTCCGGCTTCTTCGTCTCCTGGGTCTTCTTCGGCGGCTCGAATCTCGCGGTCATATGATCGCATGTGAGATTGGTCTTGCGGCCCAGCGGAACGTCCTTTCCGTAGTCGGGAACCTTAAGGTCCTTGATCTCCGACAGCACGTATTGTCCGCTGCGGTGGACCATGGCGACTTTCCCCTTCATGATCACGACGCGTTCCTTCTGACTGAGCTCCATCGAATCGTCCCACTTGAACAGGGTCAGCATCGGCCTTTCGAGCCGCTGGGTGTCGTCGTCCCGGGCTTTGGGAGCGGGCTTGCGATAGTCCTCGGCCAGCATTGCTCCGGATTTGTCCATTTTGACAAGCCCGTTGAGAGTGTTGTAGACCAGGTTATCGCCCTGTAGGCGCACTCTCCGCAGCAACCGCCCTTCCGGATCAGTCCTGAGGCTGGTGAGAACGACTTTTTCTTTGGCCGTGAGCTTTATCAGCTTGCGGCTGGAGTAGTTGGCCATTGTAACCGTTCCGCCAGGCCGCACGCCGTCCAGGGCGACCGGGGCGACCGGCGTTGTCGCCGGAGCCGGGGTCTTTGTCGGTTCGACAAACAGCGCCTCCATCTCCCAACACTCCATGTGATCGTCGCCGCTGTCTACGGTTACGTCTCCCTTGAAGTCCGCAGCGCTGTGCGCGCGTGCGATGCCTCCGACAACATCCTTGGGATGGTAATCCATGCCCTTGGACCAGGAGATCCTGATAGGCGTAGCGTCATCGAGCGTTCGTCCGTTCAGATCCTTGTCGGTCTTGAACTTCATGAAGCCCGGACCGATGACCTTTGCGAAGTGCTGGGTTTCGGCCGATCCGTCGCCGGAGTCATCCGAAGGCGAACGTTTCTGCGACAGTTCGATCCTTGCTCCCGACAGCGTGTTATCGCCCTGGGTCAGGTTGGCCATCGGATCGGTCCCTGTGAGAACCGCGCTTCGTTTGATGATATTGCTTTCGAGCTTGTCGGCAGATGCGGTAACAGGCTCCTTGCCCCGATCATCACGGACCTTTACGTTCCCCACCGCGGTGAGTTCCGTGGGCTTGACTCGCCCCGAAACCCTCTGGTCGGGATCGTCTTCGGCGTCGGGCGCCTCAGTGAAAGTCACCGTGATCTCATCAGCCCCGATCATGCTGCCTTCCTGGCTGGCCTTGGCGTTTCCGGTGGCGATCGCCTCGGTGGGCTGGACCTTTCCCGAGGCGGTCCGCTCCATCTTCACGTAAAGCGTGTCGCACTTGACGTAGTCGTCGGTCTTGCCCTGTCTGAGCTCCACGTCGCCTTTGAATGTGGTCTCCTTTATGTACTGCCGACCGGTCTCGGGGTCGGCGCCAAACACCGCGAGAACAGACTCGGTCCATTCGATCTTATCGAGTTTCTCGGCCGGTTTTGTCGCGGGCTGACTCGCCGGTTCAGTAGTCGGGCGCGTCGCAGGACGGCTGGCGGGCTCGGTTGCCGGTCGGGTGGACGGACGGCTGGCGGGCTCGGTTGCCGGCCGGGTGGACGGACGGCTGGCGGGTTCGGTTGCCGGTCTGGTGACGGGCCTGGTGATCGGATTAGTCGTCGGGCGACTGGTCGGCCCTTCGGCGATCCTGTGCGACACGTGGCGGATCATGTATCCCTTGCCCACGAGATCGGCCTGCCCTTTGGCCCTGTTGAATTTTATCACCTGAGATACGATCTCTTCGTTCTGTTCGGTCACGAGTTTCGCCGGCCGATCTTCGGAGCCCTTCAGCGTTCCAACCTGCAGGAGGTTGTCGTATTGGAAGTCAGCGCAAGAGGCGGTGTTGGACTCGTCGCTGAGAGTAACGGTCCGACCGGTGGCGACTATGTTGTATCGTTTGCGCGAAGGCTTGGGCGTGTGCCCCTTTGGAACCAGCACGAGCGGCCCGTCCCATTCGATAATCAGCGGCTTGACTTCCTTGGAATCCTTCGGTTGGCTCGCGGTCGCCGGGCGTGAGGCCGCGACGACCTCAGCGGGAGCGGTGTCGGGCTTGGCGATGTCGGGAAGCGGGATCGGCGGCGCAGTGGACTCGTCGCCGGCCGGGACGTCGATCGGATCGGCTCGGAATTCTCCCGGGTCCACCGGACCGACAACGCCCTCCGGCTCGGGCTCAATTTCCTCCGGGGTCAGGGCGGACGACGAAGGTTCGAACTCAAACGTCAACGACAGCTTCCTGGCTCCCTCCATGCGGTTTTCGCCGCTGTGTACGTGAACATCCTTCTTGTCGGCGTAGAAATTAGCCACGAACACGTTGGATTTCATTCCCGCACTCGAAGGCTGGGTCGCTGCGATGTCCGCGGTGGTGACCAAGTCCGGCGGCTGGTCGGTTCCGGCGGGCTCCGGCTCGGCGGCATCGGACTTCTGGCCGGGCGTCATCAGGACCTGAGACTTCCCGCCGGCGTTGTGTACGATCATCTTCTGTCCGCGGATGATCTTCAGTTCTCTCAATTCCCTGGGATTCTCCGACCAGCTCAGGACGAGTCCCTCGCCGAATATGTCTCCCTCTTTCGAGTAGAGCTTGATCGGCAGGTCGGTGTGTATTTTGAGATCCGGGTTGGAGAAGCTGAGTTTCTCGGTGTATATCCGCACCACTTCCGATCGCTCTTCGGGCGGCAGCGACTCCCTGCGCCTGAAGTCCCTGGTCCGGTCGATGAATATCTTCACATCGCCGGCGAGAAATCCGCTGATGACCTTGGGCTTGCCTTCGATCCATTCGGCTACGACCTCTCCGGTCTTCGCGGTGATGTTGATCTGCTGTCCGTCCTTCTGGTACAGCGTGACCCTGGCGTCCTCCAGCAGATAGACTCCCTCGTCGTTTTTCTCCCAGGATTCAACGTAGTACCTCCGCTTCAGCCGTCCGCCGGATTCCTGAGGCTCGGTCTCGATGATCTCGAGCTTCTTGCCCCATGGCGAATCCGGGCCGGTTACCCCGCCGGATTTTCCGGGGATCTTGTTCGGATGGGCGTTGTCGGCGGTATTGGGAGTCTCGTAAATAACGCGGGGGATGAGCAACTCGTAGGCCAGAACAACCGCGAGGACGACCAGGAACGTTCCGCCCAGCAGGATTAACTTTCGCTTCATTGCTCCGTCTCCTCGTCATCCGGGAAATATCTCTTCAGAATACCGGGCCACTTCCCTGCGGCCTTGAGGATCAACTCGACAACTTCCCTGACGCAACCGGCCCCGCCGGGCAGTTTTGTAGTGTAGGATGCGACGGATTTCAACTCCTCGACGGCGTCGGCGACCGCTACGGAGAATCCGCATACCCGAGCCATCGGCACGTCGGTCAGATCGTCTCCGACGACGGCGACCTGGTCGGGCGCAAGAGCCATCTCCGCCAGCACCTCAAGAAGGACCGGCAGCTTGTCTTTCGCGTGCATGCGGACGAAATCGACGTCCAGTTCGCTCGTCCGCTTCAGCACCGCGTCGCAGCCGCGACCGGTGATCACCGCGAGTTTGCCGCCGGCGCGTTTCCAGTACTTCATACCGGCCCCGTCACGCACGTTGAACGCCTTGATCTCATCGCCGCTTCCGGTGAGCATTATCCGCCCGTCGGTCATCACGCCGTCAACGTCGAGCACGAGCAGTTCTATCGCCGAAAAGTCGGGGGAGTCTGTTTTGTTCATCAGTAAAGCGTCCCAAAAGCATTAGAGCGTCAGTGTATTCGCCGCGCGCATTATGCTGCGGTCCGGCAGCCCGGTCAAGTAAAAGGGAAACACCCGATTCCCTATTCGGATTTTTCCGGAACCAAATCGCTCGGCCGGACGTCTATAGTTACGTAGAAGAGCTCACCGGACAAGGAGAGAGTAATGTTGGACTCAAACGAACTTATCGGCGACCTCAGGCTGGGCCTGGCCGAATGCGGCTTCAGCAATCACGAGAAGATCGTCATCGGACAAGGTCTCCCTGCAACTGTTATTTCGACCAACGGCAAGAGATCTCCCAAGCTCATTTGCGCCGTGGCGTCGATCCCGCCGGAAGTCACAAGAGCCAAGCAGGCCGCCGAATTCATGCAGAAGATAAGAAAGGGCCTGACCTCGCATTTCCGCGGATTCCCGCGCCCCAAGCGACTCGGAACCGCCGTGGTTCTGCTTGGCGGGCGGAAGGCGTGCAAAGCGCTCGAACCGCACAAATCGCAGTTGATCGATCAGCGCGGGCTGCACGTAAACGTGATGCTGGGCGCGATCCTTGTCGACACCGACACGTTCGCCTCAAGGTCCGACGTATCCTGGGGACTGATGGACATAGCCGCCCCATTCAGCAGGATCCAGTCAATAGTAGACGACTGCTGCGCCAAACACCGCCGCCCCGCTCGAATGACCCAAACACCGGGGCGAGGCCTCAAAATCGCCTAATCCTGCCCGTAGTACTTGCCCGAGCCGTGCTTGCGGAGAAAATGCTTGTCCAGGAGATCGCTTGATATTCTGCCCGGATACGGGTTGATCTTCACCGTCTCAGCGGCCAATCGCGCAATATACTCGAGAGCCTCGGCTGAACCGACTGCGGCCTGAGGCGACTCGCCCCAGGTGAACGGACCGTGGCTGGCGACCAGCGCACCGGGGAAACTGCCCGGATCCAGTTTCTTCTCGCGGAAATGCTCGATTATCACCTTGCCGGTATTGGCTTCGTATTGCTCGACTATCTCATCGGCGGTCATGGCGCGCGTGCACGGAACGGGGCCGTAGAAGAAGTCCGCGTGAGTCGTGCCAAACGCCGGAATGCATTGGTGAGCCTGGGCCCAGGCGGCTGCAAACGCGCTGTGAGTGTGCACCACACCCCCTATCGACTCGAATGCGCGGTACAACTCCAGGTGCGTCGGAGTGTCGCTGCTGGGGCGAAGATCCCCTTCGGCGACGGACCCGTCTTCAAGGGAAACCACAACCATCTGATCGGGCGCCATATTGTCGTACGACACGCCCGAAGGCTTGATCACGACGAGACCGCGACCGCGGTCGACGCCGCTGACATTGCCGAATGTCTGGACGACCAGACCGCGATCCACCAGCTCCAAATTGGCCTGGCATACCTGCTTCTTCAGTTCTTCGATCATTTGAAGGCTGACCTCGGTGTGATTGAGTTTACTTTCGGACCCTGGCGCGGATATCGAGAAGCTGCTTCATTACGTTATGGCAGCCGCCGGACCAGTCGTCGGTTCCGAAGGCGTCGTGCAACTGGCTATACAGGGCGTACAACTCGGCGTAGATCCTGTGGGCCTTTGGATTGGGCTTGAACACTTTGGCCTTCAAACCTGTCATCGCCTTCTGGGCCGCCGGAACGCTCGACCAGCCGCCGTTGCGCTTGCCGGCGGCGACGGCCGCAGCTATCGCGGCGCCCAAGGCGCAGGTCTGACTCGAACGCGAAATCTTCATCGGGCGCCCAGTCACGTCGGCGTATATCTGCATGACCATCGGGTTCTTCTCGGCGATTCCGCCGCAATTGACAACCTGCTTGACCTTAACGCCGTATTCCTCCATGCGATTTATGATCGTAAGGGCTCCGAATGCGGTGGCCTCGACGAGCGTACGGTAGATTTCGGCCGGCGTGGTGTAGAGCGTCTGGCCGAGCATGAGACCGGTTAGACGCTGGTCGGTCAGGATCGTGCGATTGCCGTTGTTCCAGTCAAGCGCCAACAGGCCCGACTCGCCGGGCTTGAGTTTCCCAGCCGCGGCGGTCAGCGATTCGTGGCTCCCGATCTTCTCCCCGCCGGGCTGAATGTAGTTGACGAACCAATTGAAGATGTCCCCGACCGCCGACTGCCCGGCCTCAAGGCCGATGTATCTGGCCATTACGCTTCCGTCGACCTGGCCGCACATGCCCGGTATGTCGGCCAGCGGTTTTGATGCGGGATGAACCATTATGTCGCACGTGCTTGTGCCGATAATCTTGACCAGCGTGCCGGGTCCCACACCGGCTCCGACCGCGCCGAGATGCGCATCGAAGGCGCCCACGGCGACGGGAATGCCGACCGGCAGCCCGGTGCGCTTGGCCCAGTCAGCGGTCAGGCGACCGGCGGACTTGTCAACAGTGTATGCGTCTGAAGGCAGGCGGTCCCGCAACTCGGCCAGCTTGGGATCGAGTTTGCCCAGGAACTGTTTGTCGGGGTAACCGCCCCAGTCGCGGTTGAACATCGCCTTGTGCCCCGCGGCGCATACTCCGACGCGGATCTTGTCGGGCGCCTCGGTTCCCGTCAGCGACGCCGGAACCCAGTCGGCCAGCTCCACCCACGTGTAGGCCGCGTCAAACACTTTTGGGCTCGCTCGCAGGCAATGCAGGAGCTTGCTGAAATACCACTCGCTGCTGTAGGTCCCGCCGCATTTGGCGAGATATTGCGGGCGGAGACGTTTCGCCAGGGCCGTGATCTCGGCGGCTTCGGCGACGCCGGTGTGATCCTTCCACAACCAGGCCATTGCGGCCGGGTTGTTGGCGAAACGCTTCTTCAGCGCCAACGCCACGCCGTCCGAATCGACCGGGATCGGCGTCGAACCGGTGGTGTCGACTCCAACGGCGATAACGTCGGAAACCTTGAAGCTCTTGGATTTCTGCTTGGCGGCCCTGAGAACAGCCTTGACTGTGATCTCGGCGCCCTTGAGATAGTCCGCCGGGTGCTGGCGGGCGAGATTCGGGTCGCGAGACAGGATGACGCCTTCGACGCCATGCTCGTAAATCCAGGTCGACGTGGCGGCCTCGCGACCGTTGGCCACGTTGACCAGAAGCGCCCTTACCGAATTCGTACCGTAGTCCAAACCAATCGTATACTTGGCCATCATCGTGTCTCCTGTAACTAAAACGAGAATCGGAATTCCAGTTCCGGCCCGGATTATACGCAGAGGCTGTCGCAAATGCCACACGCCAGCATACTTTCGGCGATTGACCCGCCGACTCCGGGGGTTTATCCTTCATGGTGATTGTCGTCCCGCACAAACCAAGCGAAAGGACAAACATGACCTTCATGCATAAGCTCTCAATCTTCGCGGCGATCATCGCGTCGCTGGCTCTCGGGGCTCAGGCCAAAGGCCCGACGCCCGAAGATTTCGCCAGAATCGTCAAAGCTGCTCCCGACAAGGCCCCGGCCAAACCTCTGAAACCCAGGACGCTGCTGGTCTTCAGCCTCACCAGGAGCTACCGCCACGCTTCGATACCCTGCGGCGTAAAGGCGATCGAAGCGATGAGCGCCATGACCGGGGCGTTCAAGTGCGTCGTCAGCGACGATATCGCGATGTTCGAACCGGACAAGATCAAGCAGTTCGACGCGATCGTGATGAACAACACTACAGGCGAACTGTTCCTGCCGGCGAACTTCAAGAAGCTCCCGGCCGACAAGAAAGCCGCCGCCGAGAAATACGACAAAATGCTCAAACAGAGCCTCAAGGATTTCGTATCCGGCGGAAAAGGTCTGGCGGTAATCCACGGGGGGCTGTGGTGCTTCCTTAGCACATGGCGGGCCGAGTATTCAAAAATGTGCGGCGCCGAGTTCGTCGCGCACCCCTGGCACAAGAAAGTCAGCATCAAGATCGACGATCCGGACAATCCGGTCTGCGCAGCATTCGGCGGCAAGGGATTCGAGGTCTACGACGAGATATACGCCTTCACAAAACCGTACGATCGATCATCGCAGCGAGTGCTGTACAGCCTCGACACCGACAAGATGAAACTCCGCGACAAGTTCAAAGGCAAGCGCGACGACGGCGACTACGCGCTGGGATGGCTGAAGCAGTACGGAAAGGGGCGCGTCTTCTACACGGCATTGGGACACGATTATCCGATCTTCTACACACCCGCGATCCTGGCCCACTGGCTGGCGGGCATTCAATACGCTCTTGGCGATCTGAAAGCCGACGCGACGGGCCTCCCGCTCAAAGCACCCGCAAACGCGAAGAAAAAAACGAAGATCGTCCTTCTTGCCGGCAAGGGAAGCCACGGAGCCAAAGCGCACGCTCACGCGGCGGGAATGGACCTGTTCAAGAAGCACCTAGACGCGGCTGGGGCTGACAAAGGGATCGAAACGATCGTCATCAAGAACGACTGGCCGGCGGATCCGTCGGTGCTGGATGACGCGGCGACAATAGTCGTCTACTCCGACGGATGGGGCCGGCACGCCCTGATGGACAAGGACAAGAAGCGAGTCGAGAAGATCCGTAAGCTGATGGCCCGCGGGGTCGGGTTGGCCTGCATTCACTACGCTGTCTGCCCGCCGCTGGGCAACGACCCGGATTTTCTGAAATGGGTCGGCGGTTACTACGAAAAAGACTACTCCCAGAACCCGCACAACACCGTCGAGGTCAAACCCGGATCGCCGGATCATCCGCTGTGCCGAGGGTGGAAGCCGTTCACTACGCGAGACGAATACTACTACAAGATCCGCTTCGCAAAGGACGACAAGCGCCTTATACCCGTGATGACGACAATGCTGCCGTTGAAAAAGCCCAATCGAGAGGTCATCGCCTGGGCCGTCGAGCGGGAAGACGGCGGGCGAGGTTTCGGATTCACCGGAGGGCATTTCCACAAGAACTGGGAGATCGAGGATTGCCGCAAGATGATTCTAAACGCAATCTGGTGGACCGCAAAGATCGAAGTTCCCTCCGGCGGCGTACCGTGCCGATAAAATGCGATTCTTGCAGACTTGCCGGGAACTGAATCGCCGCCGATTAGTCCAATACTGCGGAACTATGAATATGACAAAACACATACAACGTCGAATTCCCCCGATCCTCTGCGTGCTGGCGGCCCTGGCGATCCTTATCGGATCGGCTCGGGCCGACAACGGCGCGACGACTAAGCCGGCCAAACCGAGCCGTGCGCGAATCGTCCAGGCCCGGTCCGCACTGGCCCAGGCGATCGCACTGCCGCAGAAGCTCACCGACGAAGCATCGAAGCACGTAAGGGGGCTGATCGTAAAGCTCGGCGACAAGGCCTGGAAAGTGCGGGAGGATGCGTCGGCGGAATTGTCGAAGTACGGGCCGGAGATTCTGCCCCTCCTCAACGCGGCGGCGAATCACGAGGACCTGGAGGTCTCCGATCGCGTCGGAGTGGCGATAAAGGCGATCCAGAGCAAGGTTGAGGACGTGGGAACATCTCTGAATCCGCACATAGACGTTCTGTCGGCAGCCGTCGACAAGATGCTCATCGACATGCTCCTGAGGCTGCTGGACCACGCCAGCCTCTCGGGACGATACACTGCAGAATACGCCCTTCGCAGGCTGACCGGCAGGAACTTCGGGTTCAACACGCGCGACGAACCGGTCGGAAGGGCAAGAGCCGCCGCCAAATGGAGAAAATGGTGGGCCGGGAACAAGGCTGAATTCTCATTCGACCAGGCCCGAATCAAGGCCCGAAGCGCAGCGCTTCTGATCAGCAACGACGGCGCCAGAACGGTCACCGCGGTAACGCTGATGGGCAAGCTCGCCTGGGCCAAGAAAATGCGCACTACTCTGTACTGCGCGACGGCGACCGAAAACGGAAACCTCATCGTCGGATACTCCAGCACGCCGAAGAACATTGAAGAATACGACGCCAAGGGCAAATCCGTCTGGACCCCGACCGGCATACCCAACGGAACGGGCGGAATATTCGATATAGAGCGACTGTCCAACGGAAACACGCTGATCGCCTACACTCACCGCGGACACGTCACCGAGATCGACGCCAAGGGCAAAGCCGTATGGCAGATGACCGGATTGAAGAGCCCAATCAGCGCCCAGCGCCTCAGGAACGGTAACACGCTTATCGCCGAACACGCCGGAGCCAGGGTCATCGAGGTCGACCGCAAGAAGAAGATCGTCTGGCAGAAGACCGGCCTGCAGAGCCCGAGCGATGCGGTGAAAATGCCCAACGGAAATGTTCTGATCGGCGAGTACTCCGGCAAGAAGGTTATGGAGGTCGATCAGAAAGGCAAGGTTCTCTGGCAGCGAGTCTGTCCGGCGGCGGTTTCAGGCGTCTGCCGACTGCCCGACGGCACAATAGCGATCACCAACAGGACCGAGGGCGCTATCCTGCTCAGCCGAGACGGCAAGAAGGTGATCCGCAAGATACTGTCCCACAACGGCAGTTGGGGCAAGATCCGCCTGGTTCCTGCGGCCGTACTGTCGCACAAACAGGGAGCAGCCGCCCCGCCGCAGCCGCCCGTCCCGATCGCACCGGTGAGAATCGACGTCCGAAGCTAACCCAGTTCCTCGACGACTTGCGGCATGAGTTCGTCTATGGCAATTGACTGGGGACATTTCTCGGTGCACTGCCCGCACTGCACGCACGCAGCGGCCCGCTGGTCTTCGGGCAGAGCCGCGTAGAGATTGCGATGAAGCGAGCGGGCCGAGCCGCCGAACGTGACGGCCATGTTGTAGTATTCGAAATTCACGGGAATCTCCACCCCAGTCGGGCAAGGCATGCAGTAGCGGCACTTGGTGCACGGGATCGTGGATATCTCGGCGTATTTGGCCTGTACTCGTGCGATCGCCCCGGCAGCATCACCGGTCAGCGAACCGACGCCGGATCGATCGGCGCTTGCGATATTGCCTTTGATCTGCTCGATATTGTTCATCCCGCTCAGTACGAGCGAAACTTCGGGCTTGTCCCACAGCCACTGCAGAGCGGTGTCGACCGGATCGAGCCCGGAATCGGACCATATGTCAGCAACCTCACCGCCGGGCTGGGCGAGAGCACCGCCCAGCAGAGGCTCCATTACTATCACCGCCAGTCCCTTGTCGGCGGCGTATTTCAATCCCGCGGCTCCGGCCTGTACGTCTTCGTTCATGTAGTTGTACTGGATCTGGCAGAATGTCCAATCGTAGGCGTCGACGATCTCCCTGAACAGGTCAGTCCGATCGTGGAAGGAGAAACCGGCGTGCCCGATGCGCCCGTCGGCCCTGGCGCCTTCGAGCCATTTGAGAATCCCCATATCCCGCAAATGCGGCCACCATTTCCACTGCAGGCAATGCAGCAGATACATCTCCACGTGTTCGCACCCCAGCCGGGCGAGTTGCTCGTTCAGCAGGCGATCGAAATCGTCGGGACCCTTGACCTCCCACGGCGGGAGCTTCGTCGCCACGGCGACCTTGTCTCGATATCCGCCAGCCAACGCCTTGCCCAGCACACGCTCGCTGTTTCCGCCATGATAGGGATGGGCGGTGTCGAAGTAGTCGACCCCGTTATCGATCGCATAACGCATCATCTCGATGGCGACCGCTTCGTCTATGTCGGTGTCTTTACCGTCAACAACAGGCAGGCGCATCGCACCGAAACCCAACGCCGAGAATTCCTTGTCGAGCTTTCCGAACTTCCGATACTGCATCACGACTCCTTCGCAATCAGGAACATATCCGCAAGAGAATACCCGCCCCCGTCTCCGGCGACAAGGGCGTATGATACGCGAAACAGGGACAATTCCAAGCGCCGAGCGTCGGTATCGGAACTTCCGTTTGCTGTCCAACGCCGGTACGATTAGGTTATTCTGATGATGCACGGACGTTACGAAAGGGAGTCAACATGAAACGGCGCAGTCTTCTCAAGGCGGCCTCGGCTACGGCCGGGGCGATGGCGATTCCGCTGGCGGCGTGCGCCGACAGCATTCCGGGCGACAAATCCCCGCAGATCGCCGACGTTGTTGTCGTAGGCGGCGGAACGGCAGGGACCATCGCCGCAATCCAGGCCGCCAGGGCCGGGGCGAAGACCCACCTGATCGAACGCGGCAGCCAGCTCGGCGGTACTACGACAACCGGCGGGGTCTCATTCCCAGGCCTTTTCGACGCGTGGGGCAAGCAGATAATCGCCGGCATCGGATGGGATCTGGTCAAACAGGCCGTCGAACTCGACAAAGGAACACTGCCCGATTTCAGCAAGGTCCCGAGGCGCCACTGGCAAAACCAGGTCCAGGTCAACCAGTTCGTCTACGCCCTGCTGGCCGAGGAAGCGTGCGTAAAGGCGGGCGTTACCATCGCCTACTACGAATCGCCAATGTCAGTTGAGAAGACCGCTGACGGGTGGACGATCCAAAGCGTCGGACCGGGCACGCACCGCTGTGTCAAATGCAGGCAGATCGTCGACTGCACCGGGGGCGCAAGCGTCGTCGGAATGCTAGGCCTGACGAGACTCAGGGACAAAGAAACCCAGCCCGGGTCCCTGCTGTACAAGCTCGGCGGCGAGAATCCTGTCGGTCGAAAGCAGCTTGACCGTCTCTACGTCCATGGGGCCGACTCCTCGACGTCCGCCACGCTGACGAAGGCGAATCTCGACGGGCGAAAGTCGCTCCTGAGGAAACTGCGCGGCACGGAGAACAAGGCTCGCCTGGTGCACATGCAGCCGGAGACGGCGCATCGCGAAAGCTATCGCATCCAGGGCGAGACTCTGATCACTGTAGACGACTATACGTCAGGCCGGATCTTCAAGGATGCGATCTGCTACGCCTTCTATCCGGTGGATCTGCACACTCGCAGCGGCGTGAGGCCCAAACCGCTGGCCGGGGGCAAGGTTCCCACGGTCCCGCTGAGCGCACTGGTCCCGAAAGGAAGCCGCAACGTCATTGTCGCCGGACGGTGCGTATCGAGCGACCGCCTGGCGAACTCCGGGCTGCGGGTCCAGGCGTCCTGCATGGCGATGGGCCAGGCCGCCGGAGCAACCGCCGCCCTGGCGGCACAACGCAAGACCACGCCGATGAAGCTGCCGCTGAAAGACGTCCGGGACCTCTTGACCAGCCACGGAGCCGTAATTCCCACGACCTGAGGCGACACGCCTTAATCGCAGAAGCGGTTCAGGCCGAGTTATAACTCATGCAAGGACATTGAAGATGACAGGCGACCCCACTGACACTCCGGTAATCGTGACCGCCGGCGACGGGTTCTTCGTCCGCCAGGCGATCGACAACATGGGCTGGTGCGATATGGGCGACTACGTACTCGTAGTCGACGCGCTGGAGGACGCCCCGCTCGAAGATGAAGTAATGGACGCCATCGCCGAGACCACGGGCGGCAAACCGGTCAAGTACGTGTTGAACACCCACTCGCACTACGATCACGTGGCGCTTAACGGGGCTTTCGTCGAACGGTTCGGAGCCGAGATAGTCAACCAGCGGACGACGACCGTAGATCCGTCGGGCAGGCTGTTCGAAGGGGCCGACCGAAAGGTCTGGATGATTCCCATGCCCGGCTGCCACACGCGGGAGGACTGCGTGATCTGGGCTCCGGACGACCGCGTGCTGTTCGTCGGCGACATCTTCGGATGGGGCCTGATCCCATCCGGCGGCCTGCTGGACGCCAAACTCCGTCACCTTCTCCGCGAGACCTATCAGCACCTGATAGACTTCGAAGCCAGGGTCGTCGTACCCGGGCACGGTCCGGTCTGCGGCACTCCCGAACTGATTCGCTGGGCGGAGTATTTCGATTGGCTGCTGGAGACTGCCGGCGGCCTGGTCGCCGACGGCAAGAGCGACGACGAGATAAAACGGACAGTCACGCCGCCGGAGAACATGCTTGACTGGTGGCGATTCGTCGCCTGGAAGCACGCAGACGCCCTGTCCAAAGTACTTATGTCCGCCAGACGCGGAGCCCTGGATGCTTGATTGCCCGGGATCGATCTGATAAAAGGACCCGATCATGCCTCCGGAAGAATCCAAGACATTACTTCGCGTGCGATACAGCGAAACCGATCAGATGGGAACGTTTTACAATTCCCGGGCGCTCGAATGGTTTGAAGTCGCACGAACAGACTGGCTCAGGCAGGCCGGCGTTCCGTACGCCGAAATGGAGACCCGCGGAGCCCTCCTGCCGCTGGTCGAAGCGCACGTGGAGTTTCACGGGCGGGCCAGATACGACGATCAACTCGAGCTTGTCACCACGGCCCACATGGCGGGGAAGGCCCGCATGAGGTTCGACGTGAGCATAGCGCACGCATCAGGCGATCCGGTCGCCAGCGGATACACCGTCCACGCAATCGTGAACCCGGACGGGAGACCGATCAGGCCCCCGGCGTGGCTGCTGGAGGCGATGGCGTAGTCATTTCTCGCCGCCCCCGTCGGCGGCTTTCTCTTTTGAGCCGCGGATGTTCACTTTCGATTCAGTTCCGGCAAGCAGTCGCCTGATATTGCCGCGATGCAGGTAAACGATCAGCAGCGACATTGCGGCGGCGAACGATCCCAACGGCCAGAGGTCCCGCGGGGTCAGGCCGAATGCAAGCCAGTTTATCGCCGCAAACAGCAAAACAAACGCGGCCGCGGCGATAGTGCTAGCCAGCGATACGTAACGGGTGGCGAGCACCACCGCGATCCACACCCCAAACGCCGCGGCGCCGGCGAGAGTGAAATACGGGAAGACGCCCAGGACGACACCAAGCGAAGCGGCTACTCCTTTTCCGCCCCTGAATCCGAGCCAGAAGCTCATCACATGCCCGAGTATGGCGCCGAAGCCGACCGTCAGCCAGGCGCACTGGCTGACCAGCGTCGGAGCCGAACCATCGGCGACAGAAGGGCCGATCAGGCGAACCAGCAGCACGGGCGCAAAGCCCTTCATCACGTCCAGGCCGAAACAGAGCATCCCCCACTTCCGCCCGAGCGTCCGGCCGACATTCGTAGCCCCGACATTGCCCGAACCGTGCAGACGCAGATTCACGCCGTGGAAACGCGCCAGTATCGGCCCGAACGGCGTGGCGCCGACAACGTAGGCGATCAGGGGGAATACTATCAGCAGAATGTATGGATTCTCGATCATTTTCCTGTTTCGTTGACTGTAATGCTCTACTGTAGTTCGGGCGCCCGGGTGTAGGCGTCCAGCAGTTCTTTCGCATGCCTCTGGGACCCCAGCCAATCGCCCAACTTCCCGCAGGCCTGTGAGTGTTCTTCGCGAGTTTCCGGATCGGCCAGCGTTTCGAACGCCTTGACGATCCCGCTCCTGTCCAGCGGCGAGTCCACGACGATGCATCCGCCGTCAGTGAACGCTTCAGCGGCGCCGTTGAACTGCGTGGTGATCGACGGTATCGCCCATCGTGCGGCCTCGAGCACGACCCGGCTGCACGGGTCGTACCAGCTAAGCAGCATCACCGCGTCGGCGGCGGCGAACCACTGGAATACGTTGTTCGCAGGCGGCGCGAAAACCACCGCGTCGGCCGCTCCGCAATCGGAGGCAAGCTTGACGTAACGATCCGGCGAGGCCCGACCGACAACCACCAGGCGGGAGCCGTCGGAACCGGAATCACGGCGCCATTGAGCGAACGCCTCGATCCCGCGAGCCACGCCTTTCAACTCGAAGTTGGTGGCGACAGTGAGAAACACCGGATCGTCCGGCCCGGCCTCGATTTCATCCCGCAGGCGCCCGCGATCTTCCTGTCGCGATTCCTCGCCCGGGACGTCGACACAGTTGAACACGACCTCGACGCCATCGCTCAGACCGTAATGCTCCCGGCATTCGTCGCGAACCATCCGGCTGACGCAGAGGCACAGCGCCCGGCCGCCGGTCAGGAGCTCGCGTTCGAACTGAGCCATTGCACGCCGGTAGGAATTGAACGGTTCGGTCAGTTTTCGCAGCATTCGCCCGGCGCGGCTTCGCCGGCGCAGGCTCGCGGCCAGTTGCGCAGGGATCGTCCCGCCGCGCGGTCGGTAGATATTGGCGCACGGAAGCGGCAGTGTGGTCTGAACGATGTCGAAATTGCGGCCGGACACGGCCTCGGCCACATCGGCTGCGAAACCCCTGAGCCTGCTGGTGTGCGAACCGCTCCTTGATCCGAGCTCGAGCACTTCGACTCCGGGCGCCGACCATGAGCTCGTCCGGCACACGATCGTCACCTCGCAGCCGTTGCGAACGAGCTCAACAGCCGTCTGGGCGGTTGAAGTCTCGCGCCCACCGCGGTGAGTATCGAGCCGTTCTATCACCAGGGCGATCTTCATTTCTGCGAGGACCTCTGTGCTCTCCGCTCGGCCCGGCTGCGGATGGATGCGGCCTTGCGGTCAATCGCACGCGAATACTTCACGCGATCGCCGGAACACCGGTCGAAGTAAGCGTCGAGAAACGCCTCCCAGCAGGCGTCAACCCAGTCGGCGGGCATCGAGTACTTGAGTTGGGCCAGGTCCTTGACCCGCCAGCGGAACATCCGCCAACGGGGAGCGAAAATGCGAGCGAGGTCTATCATGTTCAGTTCAATCCCGTCGGCCGACTCGTGGAGAAACATATGCGCCGCGTAAAGATCGCGGTGCACAAGTCCTCCGGCGTGAAGCGCCGCGACCTGCCGGGCCAGTTCGGATGTCAATTGCTCTGCTCCTCCGTCGGACCGGTGAGCGGCGAAAAACTCCTGGCCGCATCGTTCCAGCGCATCGCCGGGAACGGAAGTCACGACAAGATAGCTTCTTTGCGCGAACAGCCCGCAGCATCCCATCTCGTGCCCCATCGCTACGGCGTCCATCGTCGAAACACCGCAAGCCTGAGCGGCGCGGATGCTGTCGAACTCTACGCTGGCGGGACTGCATCGCCCGTAGGTCCTCAGTCGCCGCCAGCGATCGCCGGGACGCTCGGGGCCGTAGCGTTTCAGGTACAGCGTGCGCGGCGATCCGTCCGAACCGGTCAGTTCGATCCGCGTCCTGCGGCGCGTGCCGAGGCCCGGCTTTACGAGATCCTCGCCGCCGCCGTAGGCGAAGGCTCCGTCCACGCTGTCGAGCCCGGCGTCGATCAGCAACCCATACAACTCGCTGTCCGGCGGGCACTCGACAGTCATGGCGCGGTCCTCCCCGCGGATCCTGCCGGGAATTCGTCGAGCAGTTGCTCTGCGGCGCGGACGACCATATCGGAGGTGACGTTGTGCATGCAGTGATGATACATCGGTCCGGGAATCTGGGTGCAGAGTTTCCTGCCGCACGGGCTGCAGTCGGTCCCTACGCTGACGATCCGCTCACGAGGGCAGTCTATCTGCGCCCAAAGCGGATCGGTGCTGCCGAACACGGTGACCAGCGACGCTCCCATTGCCGCGCCGATGTGCCTGGCGCCGGTGTCGTTGGTCACCAGAACGTCAGTCCGCCTCAGCATACTCTTGAGCAGCCCCAGCGTATTGTCCCGATCGGCGAAGTTGATCGTCGGCCTGCCGCTCATGCGCCCGGCCACGTCGGCGGCTATTGCTTTCTCCGCGGGCGCGGCGTTGATGATGATCTGTGCGCCGCGACCTTCGATCAGGGCGTCGGCGGTCTGTGCGTATCGATCGGGACCCCATATTTTGCTGGCGCCGCCCGAGGCTCCCGGGTTCAGCATGACAACTGGCCTGGACGGATCTACGCCCGACCGGTCGAAAAGCTCCTGGGCGGCGGCTTCATCGGCGTCAGTCACCGGCAGGATCATTCGGCGATCGGACACCTCCACTCCGACCAGAGCGGCCAGGTCGGCGTAGTAATCTATCGCCGAGATCGCCTCAAGTTCACCGGAATCGTCCCTTGGAGGGGAGATTCTGTCCGTCAGCAGCAGACCGCGCGCATCGCGGTCGTATCCGGCGATTCGAGCGATCCCGGCAAGACGCGCGAGCATGGCGGTTCGAAAGCTGTTGGTCATCAAGATCGCCAGGTCGAATCTGCCGCGCCTGAGCGCCCCGACAAGTTCGATCTGGCCCAACGCGGCGCTTCGCATCCTGGCCGGAGCGGCTATCATATCGTCAGCCCAATCGGTCCCGCTGAGGGCGCCCAGCGCTATCGGGCGGGCGAAGTAGGTCACGCGGGCCTCGGGAAAGCTCGCCCGCACGGCGCGCAAGGTCGGGGTGGCCATCACCACGTCGCCGACCCAGTTGGGCAGGAACACCACAATGCTGCGCGGGCTCATATCCGGCATTGGACTCTAGAGTCCCTTCTCGGCGAGTTCTTTCCACGATGCGATCGGCCTGACGTTTTGGCCTTCGAGTCGAGCGCCGCCGACTATCACTGCCGTCATGCCCGCATCGACGAAAGCCTTGGACGCAAGAGACGACGTCGAGACCCCGACAGACAGATTGGCGAAGGTCTTTCGAAGTGCGCCCAACTGGCTGACGAGACGCGACTCGACGACAACGCGCGGTATCTTGAACCGGCCCGGCACGATGTGCCACATCTGCCGTCGCCACATCAGCACCGGGCCGTCGGGATATCCGTGTTCGGCCAGTTCGCTGCGGCATTTCAGGTGATCGACGGCGCTGCGCCGCGTCAGGTAAACGATATTGGCCCCGCCGGCGAGCTTCGCCAGGGCCTCCCTTGCCGATCGAGCGTCCGGGGGGGTTGCTCGGGGCATGAGATCGACAGTGTACTTCGCCAGCCCGGTCCACCAGGCCTTGCGTCCCTTGGTGACCTTCGCCCGGCGGCGCGGGAGCGGGTCCATGTCGACTGCTATCACCGCCCTGGTCGGATCCCAGGCGTATGCGCCCACGGTCTTCTCAACTTCATCACCGTCATCGTCCTGGTATCTGACGCTGAGATCGTATTTGCCGGGCGACTTGGGCATTTTCATCTGGATCCCGGAGTAGCCCAGTTTGTCGGTCGAAGCGGACCTTTCCAGGCCGTCGTCTATCTGGTAGCGTAGATACGCCTTGACCGCCGCGAGGTTCAGGACGAAGAAATCATTTCGCTGCAAACGTGCGACTACAGTAACGTCTCCGCCGGCGGTGGAGAGTTGATCCGGAACAGTCAGTATGTAATCGCCGCCGCAGCCGCATGCCGACGCCAGCAGCAACAACAGTCCACACAGCTCTAAACGCATATCGAATCTCCTGTAGCGATCATTAGGCAATAATCGGAGCGATTTGTCAATTCCGGCGAACTTTTTGTGCCGAATCGCTCCGCGGCGAGTCAACTCCGGCCCCGCCAATCGCCGATGAGTATATGTAACGATTTAACGCCTTAACATCACGGAGCAGAAATGCCTACAGTACCGCAACCGCAGTTTATCGCCGAAGATCCCTGGCGGGTCTTCCGCATCCTGAGCGAATTCGTCGAAGGCTTCGAGACCATGAGTCAGATCGGGCCGGCGGTCAGCATCTTCGGATCGGCCAGAACGCCGGAAACCGATCCGTACTACAAGAAGGCCCGCAAACTCGCCGGCATGTTGGCCGAGAAGGATTTCACGATAATCACCGGCGGCGGACCCGGAATAATGGCCGCCGCAAATCACGGCGCCATCGAGGCCGGCGGAAAATCAGTCGGGCTGAATATAACTCTGCCGATCGAACAGTTCCCCAATCCCTACCAGGACGTAACGCTGGACTTCCGGTACTTCTTCGTGCGCCTGGTGATGTTCGTGAAATACTCGCGGGCGTTCGTGTGCTTCCCCGGCGGATTCGGCACCCTGCACGAGTTTTTCAACTCGATGACGCTCATACAGACTGGAAAAGCTGCAAAATTCCCAGTGGTTTTGATCGGGCGCAGCTTCTGGAACGGCATGTCCGAATGGATCGACAAGGTAATGCTCCACAGGAGCTACCGGAAAATATCTCCCGAGGACATGGACCTGTTTGTCATAACCGATTCGCTGAAAGAGGCCGTCGACGTGATCTGCAAGGCCAACTCTCCCGTGCAGTTCAGGCCGAACCTACAGCCGTAGGGAAATCCGAGCCCGCGTTATAAACGAAACAAGCCCCGACGACAATTCGCCGGGGCTCGTCAATTCCGAGTGTGGTGGATTATCGCCTGCGTCGCCGGCGCGCCACGGCAAGACCGCCGATCAGCAGAATCGACATTGTCGCCGGCTCAGGAATCCTGCCCTGTATGCGATCGTCGTCATTCTCACCGCCGCCTTCAAAGTGAAGGTCGAAGTCAAACGGAGAATCGGGCGACAGGTTCGTGAACTTACTTGCGTGAATCGCGATTTCCAGCCCTGAATCGATGCTGTGCTTCAATGTCGTCGGATCCAGCGTGATCATAGGCGATCCGGGCGCCGCCAGATCCAACATCAGTACGTTAAGGACATTCCCGCCGAACATCAGCACGTTGATCGTGTACAGGTTACTCCCGCCCTGGCTTATCCCGAGGTTCACGGTGGTGGGGGAGGGAATGAGGCTTGTCCCGTCACCAAGCGTATTGATCGGCGGCGCCTCGACAGTCATTCCCACCGCATACCAGAGATCGGCTTGGTTGCCCGGATAAGTCGCGCCGGGAGCAACACCCCAGTACAGCGCGTCTATGTCCGACCCGGTATTGGCGAAAACTTCGCCGCCGGCGTCAACGTCGTTTATGACTATATCATAGTCCGCGGGATTCACCGTCCCGTCAATATCGCTGTTGACGTCCATGGTGGCGCCGAGACCGACGGAACAGACCAGAGTTGTTACCATCACGATAGTGAGCAGTTTTACTGAGCGCTTCACAAATATCACCTTCCGTTCCTTCCTGGCGATGTCGCTTAGAGAGAAATGATTCCTCCACGAGCACCGCCACGTATAGAGCTATTTTCGAGCTTCATTGACCCGGCTTTAAGGAGCACGACTCGCCGAATCAATCCTATCCTTTCTTATATCCTATCTCCAAACGGCGGGGAGGTCAAGGACATTATTCAAATCAGCGAACGAAAAATCAATCTGCGACATTTCGTCCGCATTGGGAGAATCTGAACTCATCGAGGGGCAAATCCCCCTTGACGCATACGGCGCGGGATGATATTATCTCTGTCTTCCAGGGTGTCCCGCACTCTTGCGGGACCCGGGCCGATGAGCAGTAAGTAGTTGAAGCAAAACGATATAGCGCATAAATGCCCCTATCGTCTAGCGGCCTAGGATATCAGGTTCTCATCCTGGAGACCGGGGTTCGACTCCCCGTAGGGGTATCATGGCGGTTTTCTGCACCTTTGCAGGGAGCCGCTTTTTTATTGCAGCCCCTTGTAACTTCTTGCACATCGCCATTTTGCACCGCCCTACCGTCTCGGCCGGTTGTAGCCGCTTGCGACTCTCTACAAGCCCCTGCATGCACGTACTGCGCCGGATTATGCGCCGCTTTTTCCACTGCTCGCCGGTGGTGTTCCGGAGTTGCTTGCAAATAGTGCTTTCGGGCAATAGTCGGTGAGTTCCCCAGCCACTTCGCCACCACATGCTCGGGATATTCTTCGGTGAGTTCAGTCTGGCGAGTCGCCCTGAGGTTGTGGAATGTCTTGGGCCAGGGTGTCAGCCCCGCCCGTTTGATAATCCTGTGCAGTTGCGTTCGGAGATTGCAGTTTGAAGCCCTGTATCGGGTAATGCAGAATTCCGCCCCCGGTTCAGCCAGTGCGAACGCCTCGTCCAGATACGGCCTGAGTTCACCAAAGATCGGGACTTGCCGGATACCTTTGGCGTCGTGATGTTCGAGTTTGCTGGAATGAACCGTAAACCAATCCGTGCCCCAATGCACATCCTCCCATTTGAGCCTCAGGACTTCGCTGGGGCAACGCAGACCGGCGTACCGGCATAGCGCGAAGATCAACCGCCACTCGGCGTCCGGGCAGGCGTCTATGACCTTCTGAGCATCTTCGCAGGTCAGGAAGTACTCCCGTTCCTCGTTGGCCACTGATGTTGTCGGAATCGCTTTTGTATCAAACGGGTTCTCAGTAATAAGCCGTTTTTTGATCGCCGCATTGAAGAACTGCCGCACCCTCTTGCAGCGGCGCCGCGCGGTGTTCTCCGACAGCGTGTCCTGCAAGTGCCTGAAAAAGTCTTCCGCATCTGATACGGTGATCCGGTCCAAGCGAGTCCGCTTGCCAAAGTACTCCTCTGCCGCATTGCTGGCCTGCAAGGCGTTTCGGCGAGTATTGGGCTTCCAGTTGGTCCTTCGGGCGCTGTAATCGCTGAACCACTCCCCGAGCGTTGGGATCACCGCCGATTCGCGCGGTTCCGCCAGATCGACAGCGACAAGCCGGTCATACATGACGCTGCTGAGATTCGCCAGCCAAGTGGCCGCATCACGGTCAATCGCACTGTTGGTCAGCTTCGCCGCCAGCAATCTCTCCAACCATCCCTTGAAGGACTCTGCGTCCCGCTTGGTGGTTGTGCCCAGCCGCACAGTCTTCCGCACGCCATCGGGATCGACAAAGAGAATCCGCCGCCGTCCTGTTTTCTTGTCGCAAGATACACTCGCCATCTTACTGCTCCTTCCGCTTCTTCGGGCGGATTGTTATTTCAAGGTCCAGATACGCAGCCAACCGTTCGGCAGCTTCGATGCTCAAACCGCGCTCGCCGCGCATCAGCTTGGACAAATGGCTTTCCGATATGCCGAGGTCTTTCCAGATACGATATCGGGACTTGTCGCCCTTCTCTATCGCCTCTCTGATTGCATCAAGAATATGACTCATTACCAGAAGTATACGCATTGCTGTCCTAGGAGTCAAGTACGCTCTCGATATTTTCTTCACCCGCATCTTCGGCCAGGTCACATACCGCCCCGCCGCCCTGTGTCCGCCCGTCGATCCACTCCCTCAAAACGTGCGGAGCGTACAGCACGCGCCCGCGAAGCCGCGTATGCGGTATCTCGCCCGCTTTCGTCAAAGTCGCAAGCGTCCGCTCGCAGATCGACAGCGCCTTGGCCGCATCGCGAACATCGATCAACAGGCGTGGTGTTGTTTCGGATTGCGTGTCTGGTTTCAATACATTGTTCATCGTTGTACATCCTTGTCTATTCTGTGTTCCGTTTCGGACTTCCCTGCCGTCACCGGCGAGTTGGCTACTACCTGCTGTCCGCCGTCTGCGGCGATGTTCACCTGCACAACCGGCGACTGTACGAGTTTGCGAACCCGCGCGAGGCTTTCTATTGAGCGTATGTATCGCCGTTGAATCGCCGACAGTCTCTGCTCTCTGTACCCTCGCTCAGAAGATGTTCCTTTGGCATAAGAATGTTCGGTTTCGGCCAAATTCAAACGGAAGTAGCATACGGCGACTTGGTCGATAAGAAGTTGCTCCGCTGTGCTGGAATGATCGTATCCAAGATCCCGCCGGACCTGATCGAAACGGAGCATTATAGCTTCGCGTATCGCCGGTCGCCCATCCCAGCCGGGCCCCACCATCGACTCGGCCGCCCATGTCGCCATGTCCGTGCAATGCCTGAACTCGTCGGGATGGGCCTTGGCCAATTCGATCAGCCGGGCGTTGTCGGCGTCTGTTGCCGTCTTACTGATCGCTTTGCTCCAAGCGTTCTCGCAAGCCTTTCGGGCGTTCTTTGAAGTAATCGCCTTGCTCTGCTTTGTGCTTCTGTTCATGTTGCGTTTCCTTCTCCACTGGCCTTTGTGCCGGTGGTATCCATGTCCTTCCAATATGCTCGCCGCCACCGTTCGCAGTTGACGACATAGCCGGTTCGTTGTCCTGTCGCCTTGCTTCATACGTTCGATCCGCTTGCGTGCGGCTTCGCGCTTGGCTCGCCGCCGTGCGTCCGCCTCCGCCGCCAGAAGTCCCGCCTCCCGGGTTCCCTGATACTCCGAGACGACAGACCGACCCAGGCGACGCTTGCGGTAGTAGTACCGGCGGTTGTTTCTTGTTTCCCATGCCATTGTGCTACACCTCGCCGTTATCCCCGCTTTGCCCATGCGGCCGTCGCCCGACATCGCTGGCTTGAACCGCCAGAAGTTTTCGGAGTTGCCGAACCTTTTCACGTTCGGTCCATAACTGCTGTCTCAATTCGCGTTCTTGCTTGGTTTCTTGTCTCATAATTGCGCCATCGCTTCCGTTCGTGTTACCGCTCCGCGTAATTTTCGGCGTACTGAGTTCTCCCATGATGTGACTATCCCGCCGCGTTGCTTGGCTATCCGGATCATCAACTCGCGCCACGATCCGCCGTTTATCCACGAGTCGCCTTGTTCCGCATCGCTGGCCCAATCAAGCAAAAGGCAGGTGTTGGCGTGTTCCTCCAACTGGCCCGAGTCTCTGAGTTGGTGGAGTTCGGGGCGTCCCAATGCTCCGGCTCGGTTCAACTGGTGAAGGACCACCCACGGAACGCCAGTTTGCGCCGCCGCCTGTTTGCACTGTCTGGCCATCGCCCCGACCTGCTGTTCCCTGTTCGCGTCCCTACGGTCCGGAATCATAAGCCCGAGATAGTCAACAAAGACCGCCGAAAGTCCGCCGTTCCATTCCCCATCGAGACGCTTGGCCGCCGCTGCTATCTCGGCAATCGACTTCGCTTCGTCGATGATTCTCATACGCCATCCGGCCGCGTCTTGTCTGACCTTTTCCAACCGTACCGTCTCGTCCTCTTTCCATTTTCCCCATGCAATCTTCTGAGCCAGTAAGTTGGACATCGCAGCCGCGTGTCGCTCCATGATCTCCTGCGCGGACATCTCGGCCGATACGAACAGGGCACCGCCGCCGTCCCGTACGATGTTCCGCGCCATGTCACCGGCGACCAGCGATTTGCCTATGCCCGGTCTGGCCGCAACAATAATCAATTGTCCCGGCCGGATTCCGCCGCCAGTGAGACGTTTATCGAGGTTTGGAAATCCCGTCGGCAACGCAGGCGGCATCTTTCCATCGCGGACATCCTGACCATACTGCAAGAGCGCCGACATTGCGTCACACGCCGCTACTTGCCGTCCGGTTACATGGGAGTCGCCTATACCGTGGATTGCAGCACAGGCGTCGCCAACGGCTTCTACGGCCGATACTGTCGGGTCATACCCTTGCGATACTATTTGGCTGCCCGCTTCAATCAATGCACGTTTGGTCGCCTTGTCACGTATGATTTTCGCGTAGTGGGCGATGTTCTGGGCGTCTGGTGTTCCCGTCAGCAAATCCAGGTAGTATTCGTCGCCGCCGATCCGCTCGTATTCCCCTGCGTCCAGCAATGCCTGCTTAACGGTCATTGCGTCAACGGCCACACCATCGGCCGCCATCTGCGCCAACCGCTCAAACAAGATCCGGTGCGCCGGACGGTAGAACCACTCCGGTTTAACGCTCGCAACAGCGTCCTGCAACGCTTCGGACCGGTAGAGCATAGAGCCTAGTACGCACCCTTCGGCCGGGATGCTCTGGGGCGGAATTCTCAACATGTCTGTATCAGTCACCGTTAACGATCTCCTGTAATTCCGCTAATCGTTGCTTTTCCACCTGAGCCGTAGCACTCTCTCCGGCGGGCGTTGCTTCCTGACGCCACCGATTCACTTGACCGCGAAGCATGGCTATGGTGGCGTTCTTACGCCCCCACGGGTCCGTCAACATCGCCGTAGCCATAGCCTGCAATTCCTCAATCGGGTATTTCTTCAAAAGTGCTTTCAGTGCGGCGCCGTCCTTCGCGCCTTGGAAGTCGTACGGTATCCCCGTCACCCGCTCGTACTCCAAACAGAACCAATCCGTAAACTGTTTGTGTCCATCCGCACCCGCTTTGCGGGGGTTCTTATTGTTCTTCTTCTTAATAGTGTCCCCCGCTGCGGGAACACTTTTGCTCCCGGCCCCGGGGACACTGATGCTCCCGGCCTTGGGGACACCTTGACCGCCTTGTATGTCCCCAGCCTCGGGGACACCCGCCGCCTTGTCGGGCCAGACTATCCACCGGACCACCTTGCGGGCGGACAGGTGTTCTTCACCGTACAGCCCAAGCTCTCGAAGCCGATCGATCGCCCGTGGGACGTGCTTCCGGCGTATGCCCGAAAACCTTGCAATCTCACCGAGTGATATAACGTCCTGTGGCTTGCCCCAACCCAAGGTCAGGTCGCCCAACGCCAAGAAGACGCGGACTGTTCCCCAGCACAAGCCGGGACAGTTCAGGAGACCTTGCAGGTCGTCGTGGTGCAGCTTCCAGAAGCCTCTTTGTCGCGCCGGATCAGCCATTGTCAGCCCCCTCGCCTTGTCTCAGTGATGCTGCTTGCTCGTCTCGCACCAGCATTGAAGTTGAGTTGGCTTTTAATGCCGCCACGACATCGGAGTAATCGAATCGCCGGATGCGGCTGGATGCCCGAATTTCAGGGATTCGCCCCGTACGCGCCCATTCAATAACCGTTCGGGGAGATATGGCCAGCTTGTCGGCCAGTTCTTCTGTTGTCATCAGTTGCTCTGTCATAATCACGTTTCCTTCTGAAACAGTCGCCCTTACTTACCGGCGCATATCAACGCCAGAGTGTGCATAGAAGGTGATTATTGCCTGTATAACCGTGAGTTACGGCAGATATGACGGCGCATAATGTTCGTCAAAAAGAGTAGTTATTCGTCTTCGGCTTGTTGTTTTCCCCTTCCCCTTTGGCGCAAGCCCGTACCTTTGTGTGTTCTTTCCCCCATGTCGATTACCTTGGGGGCGACCGAGTCAGATTCGTTTCTTGTGCGTGCCTCGCCTTTCCCGCTTGTCTCGATTTCAGGTAGCCCATTGGCCTTCCGAGATAGATTGACCTTTGCTATGATCCGGGACAACTTCCCTTGCGAAAGCGGCCATCGGCCCTCCTTAACAAGCTCGTTCTCGAACAAATCATTAAGCTGTTTAGCAACCTCAGCCTGCGTCTTGTTGTTCTCGTCATAGTAGGCGGCAATCCTACGTTCAAGTTTCGTCGCCGATCTTGGCGGGCGCCGCGTGTTGGTTTTGATCTTCGTGTCCTGCCCGTTGCTTATGGGGCTTAAACTATCCTCAACCCCTTGGGGCTGTCCGGTCCGTTCGATGTCCGTTTTGACCGTTTTCAGGAAAACATCCATCTTGTGAACCTGCCCGGCAGGCCATGTCTTTCCGGAGCAAAGCATCGCTATACATCTAAAATAATCGCAGTCCCAACTTCGGTCGAGGATTCGTTCTTCATCGGGCAACTGCACATCGTGTATTACCGACAGCCATGCAGCCTTGATCGCCAGCGGGACAGGTTTTCGTCGCCCGTCTTCGTTGTAGTAGTTATTCCCGGGTTGCCAGAGTTCAATTCCCTCATCGTCATCGGCCGATTCACCGTCATCTGAATTGTCGGGAAAACGCTCCAATACTCTCGCTTCTTCAAACATCCTGCGGAGATAAGGCGTCGCTTCCGGAACATCGCAAAGCAACGCGTGAATATCCAAAGCCAAACGGTCAATAGCCGTCTTCTCGGCCTCGACTTGGTTGGTTATGTGCAGCGTTTCGGTCTGGGGCTGGGCGTTCAACGTCTGCGGGGGCGTTCGTTCAGCGGCCGCGTCATCCGCCTTCCGATACGCCTCAACTTCATCGACAAGTATCTTGCACCTTGTCGAACAGTACGCAAGAATCTGATTCAGAGGTTCTACGGCCTCGGCCCTGATTGGCTCTTCAACTGATGAAAGGTATGCGCCCGCCTTGGTGACAAAATCCGTGGCCTGCTCTTCCCCGCCGTCTTCCCACGCTTTGACCAGATCGGACCTAACTAAGAGATCCTCCGCCAGAGGCTCAAATTCCCCCGGGAAGTCCCCAAGTTCCGGCAACGCCAGAAGGAATCTAATCTTTTTGACCACTCCGTCATACCAGTTATTCAATCTGAACAGCGTTTCATACCGTGGCCTTGCGCGACTCGTAGCTACGGCGTCGACCATGCGAAGGTATATCTTCGCGTACCGATTTAGGAAGGTACCCACGACGTATAGCTTCTCTTGATCGTTCAGACGAAGCGACAAGTCGGGTAACCACCGGCCATCACCATACAGCGTATTTGCTTCGTCCGAGTCTTTAACGGGCCACGCGACCTGCCAAATCGCCTTAATGAACCAAGCGCCGGTAAGATGCTCGATTGATTCTCTCCAGGAATCATCGGCCTGTACTTCATCGTCCTTCTTCGCCATTGCCAACCCTTCCAAGCCGGGCCGGTCAGCCGACGGCGAACGCGGAAGGGTTCTCAGACTATCATCCGCCGCCGGTCTGACCGATTCTCCCGCCCGTCGGCGGGATACCCGACCAATTATCTGACGGCATCATACCATAGCCACCGGCCTTTTTGCTTGGTCAAATCGGGATCAGTCCGGTAGAATCCAAGTGGGTCGGGACCGCACAACTTGAAAGGGATATCGAATATGATTCAAACAACATGCCCGGAATGCAAAGGCTCGATTGAAGTACCGCAGTCCCAAGCAGGCAAGTTGGAAACCTGCATCCACTGCGGCAAGGAGATAACGATTCCCAGACAGAGCATCGCAGCAGTGGCAAACAAACAGTTCCTTCTCGGGCTAGTGTGCGGTGCATTCTTGGCAAGCAGTATTGCTGCGGTATTAGTCTCCGTGTGGAACGGTGAAGAGAAAACAGAACAACAGCCCATGCCGCAGGCAGCAGCCTCGCAAAAACGACAGAATCAAACTAGCATGACTCAGCCTTCGGAGTCACCGTATAAGACAGCCACGGATTTCGCGCTCTCAAAGTACCCAAATGCATTTTCAAGTAAGGGCTGGCCACGCGATAACATTCTCACGCGACTCCGGAAAGGACTCCCGGTAATCGCGCCATATCACGAGGACAGGAGATTCATGTTGTCATGGATAGAGAAGATCCCCAAGCAAACAAGGAACGAATACGCAACTAAGTGCTTGGACCTCGCCACGGCTGCTCTCTTGGGAACTCTCCGGCCAACTACGCCAGAGTATATCGAGAAGGTGCGGAGGAGGGAACTATCCACCGTAGGTGCTGGACTAAATGAACTCAACATAACAAGCAGCATCAATTACCTGACCCCTTCCTCGTTCAATCCTAGTAGGGACAACCTCTGTGAAATGGCGTTTAACGTGGCAGCATCAATGTCCATAAAGAGTCGCGCAGCAGAAGTGAATATCGCAACACAGAAATCAACGCTAGATCGCGTTTTTTCCAACGCAGTGGTCCACTATACGGAGGAGAAGATTAAAGGCCGGAATCCGATCCCCCCATCTAGGAAGAATCCAGCACGACTTCGTGACTGGAGGGTTTGGTGCATCAAATGCGGTGTGCTCTGGCCCGACGACCACAAAACCCCGGAACATGCGCGAACATGTCCATATGCAAAAGAAATAGACCGATTCTAAATCACCTTGGCCCGTCTTCTGTCTGGCCGATCAACTCAAGCTGTTCGGCGCTCAAGCCGGGATAGATATCCGCAATCGTACCGTTGGCGGAAACGTCCAGACAGGCTGTGACCTTCCCGTCTGTGCGGTCCAGCACTTCCTTGTAGAAGCGGAAGTCACCTTTGAGTGCCCTTTGTACTGCTACGGCGGCAAGCGCCTTGATCGCCTTGCCATCATCCTTGTGGAGCAAGTCTCTTATCGAAGCGGTCAATGGCCCCGGCGGTCTACCTGCGGGGTTTCCGCTTTGGCCCGGTCGAAACTGCCGCCCGAGTTGGTTCCCGGTTGCGAATCTGCCGTCCTGCCGTCTGTTCTCCGTCTGTTTTCCCATATCTCAATCCTCTCAGGCTTGAGTTTGCGCCGTCGTCTGGACCATCGCCATAATGCCCGTCTTAGTAGCCTCAGGCAGATCGGGCCAAGCAATCATGATTTGGGCCAAATCGGCTCCAACTGCGCCGGATTCTGCGCCGCCTTGCCTGCACGTTTCGCATAAAGTACTAATCTCACAGCCGTTACACTCTTGGGTTCGACTCCCCGTAGGGGTAGTGCGATAAAGTTAGCCGGGCCAGCATTTTAGCTGGTCCGGCTTTCTTGTTGTTATTGTTATGCGAAAGGGTTTTCGGACCGATCGCATTCGAATCGCGCGATATGCTGCTGCAAGGCCGGGATCGACCTCCTGATGCAAACCTGAGGCCGCGTGTTATCCTTAAGCTGAAGTTCCAGCATTTCGGGGGCCTTTTTTTCGGATAATCCATTGTGCGATAATGAGGTTGCGCCCTTTCAGACCCCGAAAAGTGCACCCATGTAAATTGTGGATAATTCTTATATCGTTCTTGTAATGGTATGGGTAATGGTTATTATGGTGGTCATGTACATAGAAAGCGTCCCAAACAGAAACTCGCCGCCATGCATCCTCCTGAGGGAATCCTACCGACACGGCGGAAAGGTCCGCAAACGCACGCTGGCGAACTTGACCCAGTGGCCGCCCGGGGTCGTGGCCGGATTGAGGGCTTTGATCAAGGGCGGCGGGATATCTTTCGATGGCGAAGGTTTCGACATCGAACGCAGTTTGCCCCACGGGCACGTCGCGGCGGTCCTGGGCGTCTTGCGCGACCTCGAACTGCACAAGGTCATC
>Ga0180430_10000198_pt1 | contig 68879 bp, 52 predicted proteins | sample SS_ome_9_FD_132999 | JGI IMG/M metagenome (GOLD analysis project Ga0180430, IMG submission 132999) | Hypersaline lake sediment archaeal communities from the Salton Sea, California, USA - SS_1_S_2 metaG | ecosystem: Environmental > Aquatic > Non-marine Saline and Alkaline > Hypersaline >...
CTTGCGATACTTGTTGAGTTGGGCTCTGCCCAAGGGTGATTTGATCTTCTTGCGCTTGGGCGGTTTCTTCGGCTCGGGCGCAGGTTCGGGCGCCTTCTTGGCCGCCTTCTTCCTGGTCGTCTTCCTGGTCGTCTTCTTGGCCGTTTTCCTGGCCGTCTTTTTCACGGCTTTCTTGACGGTCTTCTTGGCCGTCTTCTTCCCGGCGACCTTCCCGGCGGTCTTTTTGGCCGCCTTCTTCACGACTTTCTTGGCGGTCTTCCGGACTGATTTCCTGGCAGCCTTTTTGGTCTTGCTGGACGATGATTTCGCTTTGGATGTCTTTTTTGCCACGGCCTGATCCTTACCTTGCTCCGGTGTCGGGGCGGACAAAGCCAAATGCCCTGTCGGTCCCGTCATGGGCGGAAAAGTATAGAGACGCCGGGCCTGCAAGTCAAGTGATTTGACGGCGGAATCCGCATCGGTTTTCAGGCGGCGCGAGATTGTCTATTGCAGATGCGGGGGCTCATGGATATACTGACGCGATTGTTCGACGGCTCACGCCAGAGACGCAGACGCGCGGATAAACCAGAAAAGGAATTGAAATGGCAACGAAAAAGCCGAAAAAGCCGAAAAAGACGCACTTCTTCACGAGTGAATCGGTGACCAGAGGTCACCCCGACAAGGTCGCCGACCAGATTTCCGACGCAGTTCTCGACAGTCTGCTGGCCAAGGATCCCGACGCCAGAGTGGCTTGCGAAACGCTCGTGACCACCGGTCTGGTTATCCTCAGCGGTGAGATCACGGTCCACAACGACAAGGCCAAAGCCGCTCTCCTCAGCGTTGAAGACACTGCCCGTGCGATGGTCAAGGACATCGGATACACCGATCCGGAGATCGGTTTCGACTACCAGTCGTGCGCCGTCCTGACGGCCCTGCACAGTCAGTCGGCCGACATTTCCCAGGGCGTGACCGCCGGCAAGGGAATCGACCGTCATCAAGGCGCCGGCGACCAGGGGCTGATGTTCGGATTCGCATGCAACGAGACCAAGTCGCTGATGCCGCTTCCGATCTACCTGTCGCACAGGCTGACCGAGCAACTGACCAAGGTCCGCGAAGAAGGCGTGGTCGACTGGATCCGCCCTGACGGCAAGAGCCAGGTCACCGTTGAATACAAAGACGGAGCCCCCAGGCGGATCGACACTATCGTCATCTCGACCCAGCACACCGAGGCCGCAATCGATCCGAAGACCAGGAACATGTCGGACAAGGCCCGCACGCTCCTGATCAAAGAGGTCATCCAGCCCGTCATCGAGGCCGAGTGCCCCAAGTTGTGGAACAGGAATATCAAGTTCCTGATCAATCCCACCGGACGATTCGTCATTGGCGGTCCGTACGGAGACACCGGTCTGACCGGACGCAAGATCATCGTCGACACATACGGCGGACGCGGCGCCCACGGCGGCGGGGCGTTCTCCGGCAAGGACCCCTCGAAGGTCGACCGCTCGGCGAGCTACATGGCCCGTTACGTCGCCAAGAACATCGTGGCGGCCAAGCTGGCCAAGGTCTGCGAAATCCAGTTGTCATACGCCATCGGCGTCTCGACGCCGACCAGCGTTCTGGTCGACTGCGAAGGCACAGCTGTTGTTGATGAAGGCGTTATCGAGCAGGCCGTCCTGGACCTGTTTGATCTGACGCCCCAGGGCATCATCGCACACCTGAAACTCAGGCGCCCGATCTACTCGGCGACCGCCCACGACGGTCACTTCGGAAGAAAAGGCAGAGGCTTCACCTGGGAGAAGACCGACATGGCCAAGAAGCTCAGAGAGGCTTGCGGACTCTAACAGCCCGGCAAGTTAACGACAAAAGAGAATCCCACGCCCTGGCGGCGTGGGATTCTCTTTTGCGCTTATTGTGCGACCGGCATTGGATCATGCCGCCGGGCGCGGGGGACAGGTCGTGTCAGACTGCCTGGACCTGCTTGCCCTTGCGCCGCTTGTTGTTGATGATTTTGCGGCCGCTGGCTGTACGCATGCGGGCTCTGAACCCGAGCTTGCGGGCGCGTTTACGCTTCGAAATTCTATGCGGATAATGCATCATTCACCTCACAGTGATAGTCTTATCGGGGTTGTACAATGTCAAACGGATCGGGGAGTATACGCAGTGGGCGTCACTCTGGCAAGCAAAAATTCGCGCAATTGCGTAGTATTCTGCGCATTCGGGCGGCGAGTCAGGCGCCCGCCGGCGTTTCGGTCGGCTCGTTCTTCGCTGAAACAAGCGTTCTGTTGAACTTGTGCAGCATTTCCCGAATCTGATTTATCGCCCATGCGATATACGCCTCGCTGTGAGCCGGCTTGCCGCGGCGTTCGGTGATCAGACCGCGGTAGACCGGCTCGAGGAACGATTCGATCTCATCGTCGCTCAGCGGCTGGGGCGCAGCGCCCCAATCCATCAGTTTGCCGAATCTCTTGCGATACGCCTGATTTTCGTCGTGCTGTTTGGCTGTCAGGAAGCTGCCGAGCGTCATTCCCAGTTGCAGACCCTTGAGCGCTACGGCGATCAGTTCGTAGTTCATCCGTCCGCTGAGTCTCATGAACTTGAACTGCTGGACGTATCTCCCCTGCGCACGGCGGGTCCTGATCGCCGCATACGACCTGTCGGAGCTTTCGCTGCGTCTCCGCGAGACCTGGGAGAACTGCAGAGAGTTGGGTCTCATCGCCGATCGGTCGTCTGAGTCGGTCTCGGCGAAGTTCTTTCGGATGATCTCGTTGTTAATCAGGCGGCGTATGACAATGTTCCCGTTCTTGTCGGGCCCCGGAGCCCCCGCCAGCGCGAACAGGCATTTCAGAACGCTCAGCGGCGGGGGTTTGTCGACCGCCGGACGGTGCAGGCTGTTGCGGAGCTGCATGGAGATGTGGATGCTGTGCGGCGCCACTCCTCCGTAGAAGATGCGCGTTTCGTTGATGATCTGGTTCAGCACCCACGGATCGTCGGTGATCGGCATGGAGATGTTCTCTTCTATCGAGAGATTGCCCAGCGCCAGTTCGAAGAATCCGCGACGCTGATCGCGGGAGGTTTTGACATAGTGATCGTCGACGTGTCCGCCGAGCTTCCAGGTCAGCACGTCCAGCCCGAAATCCGTGAAATACATGAACCCGTCGTATTCGCTGTCGTGTATGCGTTTGGCCTGCGGGTCCAGGATGACGTCGTGCCCGATGTTCGAAAACTCCAGCTCCGCTCCCAGCGGTATGTACCCTCGCGAGCCCATGTTGTTGCTTATGAAGTCCAGTTCGCGTTTGACTCGATCCTGTTCGTACAGGGCGTCGGCGGCCATGACCGCCCGCCGAACGTAGTCGACCAGGTCGTTTTCGGGGAATGTCAGTTCGGCCAGGCAGTCGTCGACAAGAATCTTCAGTATGTCCGGTCTGGCGTTAAGGAGCCTCAAGGTTGCAAGGGAGCTTATTGTCCTGTCGTACATGTTCTTGGCCAGGCGCATCTGGTCAAGTTCATAGTGGTAGTCGTGATGGATGCGTTCTTCGATCTGGTTGAACACGACTTGCCTGACCACCATCGACAGGTAGTTCGGCGCCAGGGCCTTGGCCTTGGGGTCGTTGCGTATCCTGTCGAAATTCGGCAGCGGGGCGTCCAGCAGAGACTGCCTGATCGCGTAATCGCTTATGCCGCCGGCCTCGAAGTGGTGCCGGACCATGTCGCGGATTCTCGGGCCGCACAGTTCGCCCAACGCTCGCCTGGTGAAGGTCTCGACCGTCTGGAGCCGCTTCTGTTCTGTTTCGAGCAGGGCCGCTTCGATCTTCTCCTGCAGGAGGATTTCCTGCTTGAAGTCGTCCCTGAACGCGTACCCGAACGAGTGTTCGAGTTGGTCGGTGTTGCCCAGGAAGACTATGGCGTCCTGACGTCCCCGGCGTGTGGCGACTTTGACCTTCCTGCGGCGATAGTTCTTGCCCTCGTATTTTCTCAGGACCGGCAGCAGGTCAAGGCTCAGCGGCCCGACTATGAAACCCTGTATGCGCGAATGACGCGCCGGTATTGCGTAAAGGTATGTGTTGTCCGGGCTTATGGTTTTGTGTCCGTTCAGCACCGCTCGCCTGGTCAGCACGTGGTTGTCGTCTGTCACCTGGCTGCGATGCGTAACGACGCGCTTGCCGATAACCGCGCGCAGAATCGCCGGATTCTTCAATGTTCCGTATACGAAAAGATTGAATGTGTCTCGCTTGGCTGTTTCGTTTGTTTTGTGCATAAGTAGCCTGTTGCGGCTTGTCGGACTGATTATCGCGATTCGGGAGACATTGTAACCTCAAATCGCGTGTTGGGCAATCCGCCGTGGGGGCGGATTGTCCGAACGTAAAACCAAACGTATTATTCTCTTGACGGTGTTGCGTCCGGGCCAATATGGTCTTGGGATATTCAGTTTCACCGAGGATCGTGAAACTATTTCCGCAACATCTCTATTGATGGTTTTGAAGCAGGAAGCTTGAATATGCAGAACGAATCAGAAGCCGGGCCGGACGCACAGTCCAGCGGCGAGCCCAATCCTTCAATGGAAACCGAGTTGGGTAAGCTGATTATCGAGCAGGGCCTGGCCACGCAGGCCGAACTGAGAGCGTGCCTGGACGCGGTCCGGACCGAGGGGCGGACTGACGATCCGAACATGACCCTCTCGCAGGTTCTGGTCAAGAAAGGCGTAGTGACCGCCAGCCAGATCGGTCGGGTCAAGAAGACGATCGAAGCCTCCAGAGGCCAGGAGATACCGGGCTACCAACTGCTGTCAAAGCTTGGCTCCGGCGCCATGGCGATGGTCTTCAAGGCCAAGCAGATAAGCCTCGATCGTGTTGTGGCGATCAAGGTCCTTCCGCGCAAGCTGTCTGAAAACGCCGAATATGTCAGCATGTTCTACAAGGAGGGGAAAGCCGCGGCCAAGCTGAACCATCCGCACATCGTCCAGGCGATCGACGTCGGAGAGGCCGGCGGATTCCACTACTTCGTAATGGAGTTCATCGAGGGGCACGACCTGTGGGACGAACTCCAGTCCGACGGGTCCCACGCCAGGGACTTCACCGAACGTGAGGCGCTGGATGTGATCATACAGATCGCCCGCGCACTGGAGCACGCACACAGTCACGGCCTGATTCACCGTGACGTCAAGCCCAAGAACATCATGCTGACTATGGAGGGCGACACTCAGGTAGCCAAGCTGGCCGACATGGGGCTGGCGCGGTCCGCCGGCGATATCGAATCGGCCAAGGCCGAGGCCGGTCGGGCCTACGGCACCCCGTACTACATCAGCCCCGAACAGATTCGCGGCGAGGTGGACATCGACTTCCGCGCCGACATCTACTCGCTGGGCGCTACGTTCTACCACGTGGTCACCGGGCGAGTTCCTTTCGACGCCGAGACCCCCGCTGCGGTCATGCGAAAGCATCTTACCGAGCAGTTGATCCCTCCGGATCACATCAACACGGCGTTGTCCGCCGGCGTCGGCGAGGTCATCGAAGTGATGATGGCCAAGAACCGCGATCACAGGTACTCCTCGACAAGCGATCTCCTTCTGGACCTCGAGGCGATCGCCGACGGTCGGCCGCCCATGCAGGCCCGGAAGCAGATAGACGCCGGGGTCCTCAGCGGGCTGAGCGGAGCGGCGGATGAGGCGCCCGCCGAGGCCGCCCGGGACGACGTCGAGGAGGTCCGCGGCGGCGGCGATCTGATGATCTACATTATCGTGCTGGCGGCGGCCCTGGCGCTCAGCGTATTGCTGAATCTTATACTGTTGATGACGTGATGCGGCTGTCGGCGTGCCGCCAAATCGGAATTTTCCCAATAGCCTGCCTTGACACAGCCCGGCGGGAATCCTACTATCTTGCTGTCGGTATACGAATACAGGAGACTTAAACTGATGTCAGAACCATCCGCGAGCAGTTCCAGGATGACTGTGGAGCAGGCAGGCGACGTGACGATCGTCGAACTCAAGGATCGCAAGATACTTGAAGAGATGAGCATCATGCAGATCGGCGAGCAGTTGAACGCCATGGTCGCACAGGCCGATATCCCCAAGATTATCATCGACTTCACGCATGTTGCGCACATGTCGTCCAGCGCGCTGGGCATCCTGATTACGCTTCACAAGCGCGTCCGCGAGAAACACGGGCAATTGCGGTTGTGCTGCATTCAGTCGGCGATTTACGAGATATTTGTGATTACACGCCTTAACGAAATATTCTCGATAAGCCAATCGAGAACCGAAGCGCTTGGCGATCTGGCGTAGCGGAAGTTCGACCGGGCCGGGGCTTGCCGTTGCTTCGGCGTCTAGCGGGATATTTTTCAGCGCCGACCACCGTGTCGGACGAGTCAGGACAGGATATTGGCTGCTACAGTGTCGCAACTGAACAGTTTGGAGCAGGGCTATCGGGTCGCCGACGCCCTGCTTGACCAACTGCAGGCCAGAGGCTACTCGGAAGTCACTGTATTCGCCGTGCGCCTGGCGGTTGAGGAAGCCCTGAACAACGCCATAAGGCACGGCAACAGGCTCGACCCGGAGAAGAAAGCCGAGCTGGTCTACGAAGTGACCGACGAATGCGTTGACATTCGCGTCAGCGACGAGGGACCCGGATTCGATTTCCACCAGGTGCCCGATCCCACGCTGGACGAGAATCTCGATAAGCCCACAGGCAGGGGATTGATGTTGATGCGAGCCTACATGGATGTCGTGGAGTACAACGACAAAGGCAACGAACTCCACATGGTCAAGTTCAACAAATAGGACCTTTCGCCCGCGCATACCGGGCTCCGAAGACTCTAACCGCCATGAAACACGAGCGTCATCACTGGCTGGAGAAGCTTCAGGTTGAATTCGCCGGGGGCGCTGCGCTTGCGTTTACGTTCTTTGCAGTGGGGCCCATGCACGGCTGGTGGGATCCGCAATGGCCTGCGACTTTCGTCTCCACCGGAAGCTTTCTGGGGCTGTTGAAGTTCGCGCTGCTGGTGTGGGTTCTCGCCGCGGTTTGTGCGGCGATCACCGTGTCGTCGCGTCCCGAGGGCGCCTTGCTGTCGACCCTGGTGGGCGCCGTGGGAGTCTCGATGCACTCTGAGCCGATCAGGGTGCTGTTCTGGGCCAGGCCTGAGGCCCTGGGCGGCGTGTTCGCTCAGCTTATCGCCGAGTTGCTGATCCTGTTCGCGGTTGTTGTCGTAACGATCCATATAATCCGCCTCGTCCGCGGAGCCATGGCGAGGGTTCGCCCCGACTGGATGTGGAAGGGCAGGATCACAGCCGAAACTGTCGCAATGGATTCGCGCGGTCACGAGGAGCCGCTCGCCGAAAAGCCGCAATCCGTTTCGGCCAGGCTTCTCTGGGCGCTGTCGCCTGTAGGCGGGGCGTTCGCCGACCAGGCGGATCATCGCCGAGCCGTAGTGTCGCCTGGGGGCGAGAGCCTCAAGCGCAAGGCCGAGTTGACGCAGATGCTCTCCTGCATGGCCGCCACCGTGCTGTGCAGTTCGATCATGCTGATGCTGCTGATGCAGTCGTCAAATCGGGGCCAGATCATATTCGCCCTGATGGCCAGCTTCCTGCTGGCGACGTTGATCGCACACCAGCAGTTCGCCACCCGGTTCAGCGTCACCGCGTGGGCTGCGCCGATCATTACCGGGGTGCTGTTTTACGCTCTGTCGATCGCTTCGAGCGGACGCCTCGGCGCCAACGCCTGGATCAAGGTTCAGTTTTTCGCCAGGGCGCTTCCGATTGACTGGATGACCGCGGGCGGGGCCGGAGGCGTATTGGGCTACTGGCTCAGCGAGCGGGTCCACGAGTTGAAACACATCGAACGCCACATCGAAAACGAATCGAACTGAACTTTCCGCCGCTTGGGGGCGTAGCATAAGTGCAGGTAAATCGAAAGGATACGCCCGTGCATTCATTAACCTGTCGTGTTTTCGCAGTTCTATGCGCCCTGGGGATTGGAGCTTTGGGGTGCTCCAGGGACGCCCGAACCGACGCCGGTCAGCCTCCGGCAAGCAGTTCCGCGGTCAATGCGTCGAATGCTCCGGCGCCGAGATTGTCGGACAAGACGATTCTGCTGCGGGATATCCCGCACGTCGCGCAGAAACCCGACTTCTGCGGCGAGGCGTGCGCCGAGATGGTCCTCCGCAAGCTCAAGAGTCCGATCACCCAGGATGACGTGTTCAACGCCTCAGGCCTCAGTCCGATGCTCGCCAGGGGATGCTACTCCCGCGATCTGAAAAAAGCTCTGTTGAAGATCGGGTTCTCCGTCGGAACCGTTTTCTACGAAGTCCGCGCCGCCGGAGCCGAAAAGGGAATGGCCGCTCAGTTCGACGCGATGGTGACGGATCTCAAGGCCGGCATCCCGTCGATCGTATGCATGCACTATGACGCCAGGCCGGTGACCACCGAGCACATGCGTCTGGTGGTGGGGTATGATGCGTCGAAAAGCGAAGTAATCCATCACGAACCGGCGCGAGCCGGCGGCGCCTTGAGCAGAATGTCCCGCAAGAAGTTCCTGGCCCTCTGGCCTTTGAAGTACGATCGCCGCAAATGGACTGTGATACGATTTCGGATGAAGCCGGGCCGGATCGCGAAGATCGCAAGGCCCGTGACGTTCACCAACGCCGACTACGCCCAGCACATAATGAAGCTCAAGAAGAAGATCCCCGCCGGCAAGGGATTCAATATCGCAATCGAGCCTCCGTTTGTAGTCATCGGCGACGCATCCGCGGCTCGGGTGCGCCGTTACGCTTCGGGGACCGTCAAGTGGGCCGTCGGGAAGCTCAAGAAGGCCTACTTCAAGAAGGACCCGAAAGAGATACTGGACATATGGCTGTTCAGCACCGAAAAGGTCTACCGCAAATACGCCTGGGAGATTTTCCGCGATCGGCCCAGCACGCATTTCGGATATTACTCCAGCGCTCAGAAGGCGATGATAATGAACATCTCCACCGGCGGGGGGACGCTGGTCCACGAGATAGTCCATCCGTTTGTGGAGGCCAACTTTCCGGCGTGTCCGTCCTGGTTCAACGAGGGGCTCGGTTCGCTGTACGAGCAGTCCGGCGAGCGGTTCGGCAAGATCATCGGTCGGACCAACTGGCGCCTGGCCGGTCTCCAGAAAGCGATCAGGGGCAAGCGCGTCCCGTCGTTCAAGGCGCTGACGTCAACGACGACCAGCCAGTTCTACAGCGAGGACAAGGGCACAAACTACTCCCAAGCCCGATACCTGTGCTACTACCTGCAGGAAAAGGGTCTGTTGCGGAAGTACTACAGGGATTTCCACGCGAGCCGGAAAACAGATCCAACCGGCTACGAAACCCTCAAGAATACCCTCGGCCTGAAGACCGACAAGGAGATGGACGCGTTCAAGAAGAAGTGGGAGGCTTATGTCCTGAAACTGGTTTTCAGGTGATTGACGGCAGGCAGCCGGCCAACGGCGTGGCGATTGGTAATTGGCAACAGCTCGCGATGTACATCGTGACCAATTGGCCGCCGTCAGTATTCCAGCTTTGGTCTTGCGAGTCTTCGTCTGACGTCGGCCTGCATGCCTATCATTATCCGACGAACGTGCTCCACCAACTCCGTTGATTTGAATCTCCTGGCTTCTTCCTGGGGGATCGCCTCGCCGAAGGAGACCACTATGTTCCCCAGGGAAGGGAAGGCCTGTGTTCTCGGCCAGGCCTCGAACGCTCCGTCTATGACCACTGGCACGATCCACTGGGCCGCTCGCTGGGCCAGCAGGGATACTCCCGGCAGGAATGGTGCGATCCGACCGTTGCCGGTTCGCGTGCCTTCTGCGAACACGAGCACTTGTCCGCCTCGTTTGATCCGCCGCATCGCCTCTTTCAGCGCGCCGGTGTCGGCTGTTGCTCGCTTCACGGGAAACGCGTTCAGCGAGGTCATCAACTGCTTGAGCCCAGGGGTGTCGAACAGCGTGCTGCGGGCCATGTAGCTCAGCGGGCGGACCAAGCCGAATCCGACCAGCATCGGGTCCAGAAAGCTCTGGTGATTCGAGATGAAAACCGCGCCGCCTTCGGACGGTTCGTTGTGTCGCCCGAAAACGCGGGCTTTCCAGAAAGTCGGCATAAGGAGCCTCAGCCCCCACCGCATCACCGTGTAATACGGATTTGCCGACTCGATCGCATCGGGCAGTCGAAGCCTGTAGAGCTTGGGATTCGGGCGGCTTCGCGTGGATGCTCGGACGATCCGGTCTGTCATGTTCGTTCCTCAACCGCCCGGGCCATCGCCTCGGTGACCTGGTCTACGTTCATGTCGGATGTGTCTATTACGATCGCTCCGTCGGGCTTGACCAGCGGGCCGACCCGGCGCGCGATGTCGCGCCGATCGCGATCGATGATCGACTGGAGTATCTCGTCGTAGTCCGCCTCGACTCCGCCGGCCAGCAGTTCGTCCGTGCGTCGCCGGGCGCGGATTTCAGGGGATGCGTCCAGGTAGAACTTCACGTCGGCGTCGGGGAACACAACCGAGCCCTGGTCCCTGCCTTCGGTTACAAAATCGCCCAACTGACTGCCGATCCTGCGCTGCAGATCGACCAGGACTCCGCGCACAAGCGCCGAACCGGCGGTGTGGCGGGTCAGTGCGGTTATTTCTGGAGTGCGTATTTCCGCGCTGACGTCTTTGCCCGAGATCAGGACCCGAACGCCGCTGTCGTCGGGTATGAGCCGCAGGTCGATCCGTCGGGCAAGGTCGGCCAGCGCGTGTTGGTCTTTCAGGTCCGTTCCCGACGCGACAGCGTGATGCGCCAGTCCGCGATAAGTGGCGCCGGTGTCCAGATATGCAACTCCCAGACGCACCGCCAGCTTCCGAGAGACCGTAGATTTTCCGGACCCGGCGGGCCCGTCTATAGTTATAACCATCCGCCGATTCTACACGAATCATCCGCTCCTGTCACCGCCGAAGCGCAATCGGCGGCAAACCAGGCTTGCATTTGGGCGGGAATCCCATAATCTCGTGGCATACAAGGAGCACTCATGCTTACAAGAACCGCCATACCCCGCCGTGTCGCCGTTATCGCTGTCCTGCTTGCCGGCGCGGCTTTCGCGTCTGGGGCCGGCCGCATCCCGCCCGAGCCGGTCGGTCCGCCGCCGGATCTTACCAGGGGCGGCAAGCTGATCAACAGCGGCTCATTCATGCTCGGACCCACGGGCGCGCACGGCCGGATGTTCGTGAGAGCCTACATGACCGGCGAGGCGCGCCAGATACTGATCACCGCGGTCGATCCCGGCACGCCGGCCGACGGCGTGCTGAAGGTGGATGACATCATCCTCGGCATAGGCGACAAGAAGTTCAGCAGCGACGCCCGCAAGAGTTTCGGTCGCGCGATCAACGACGCCGAGACCGACAAGCAGAAAGGCGTCTTGAAGCTGATGTGCTGGCGAGCCGGAAAAGTCAGCACGGTGAAACTGCAGCTCAAGGTCATGGGGACTTACAGCGACACCGCTCCGTACAACTGCCCCAAGTCCAAGCGGATAATGGACGATGCTCTCAAGCACCTGGCCTCGACCAAGAAGCAGCCTCGATTCTCTCTGGATATCCTGGCGTTCCTGGCCTCGGGCAAGCCGGAGTATATGAAGCTTGCACGCGGGAAAGTCCGCGCCGCCAGGTGGGCCCAGCCTGACACCAACTGCGGAAACAGCGCCTGGAACGCCGGCTATATCGGCACGGTTCTGTGCGAGTACTATCTCGCCACAGGCGATAAGTACGTCCTGCCGGCGATTCGCGAATATGCGATCAAGACCGCGATGGGCCAGGGCGGACCCGGCACGTGGGGCCACCGCTTCACGCCGCCGGACGCCAACGGAAAACTGCACGGACGAATCATGGGCTACGGAGGTTTGAACTGCGCCGGCATCCCGTGCTTCCTGTCTCTCAATCTCGCCAAGAAGTGCGGGATCCGGCACCGGGAGATCGACGAGGCGATCAGGCGATCCAACGACTTCTTCAGCCAGTTCGTCGGGCACGGATCGATCGGATACGGATTCCACCGCGCCAGCCTCGAACGCCGCAGCAACGGGCGAAACGCACTTTCGTCCAACGGCAAGAACGGCTCGGCCGCCGTGGCGTTCACCGTACTCGGCGAGCGGAAAAGCTCTCGCTACTTCTCCAAGCTGGTGACCTCCTCGTACGACGAACGCGAGTACGGGCACAGCGGAAACTCATACGGCGTGTTCTGGGGCGCGCTTGGCGCCAATTGCGGCGGGGAGAAAGCAGTCGCCGCGTTCACCAAAGAGCTGCTCTGGTACAACGCTCTGACCCGCAAGGCCGACGGGAGTTACATCACCCAGCCGCTGGGCGGATACTACGGAGGCAGGGGAGTCATAGACGCCACCGTGGCCCACGTGCTGTGGAACGCTCTGCCGCTGAAGAAGATCCACCTGACCGGCAAGGATGTTTCCGAGGACATGCGGCTGAATGAAAAGGAAGTCAAAGAGGCGATCGACGCCGGCAGGTGGCGCTGGGCCGAGTATCAGAAGATGACCGCTGACGAACTGATAGCCGAACTGGGCAGTTGGTCGCCGGCCGCCCGGGAGTGGGTCGCCGACTGGCTCGGAAAGAAGAAGGGCAACCACACCGCCAAGCTCGTGAAGCTCCTTGAAAGCGACGATCCGTACAAACGGGCCGGGGCCTGTGCGGCCCTTGGATACCAGGGCGAGCGTTCGGCGGGAGCTGTTGACGCGGTGACAAAAGCCCTTTCGGACAAGAGCGATTTTGTGCGCGTCGCGGCGAGTTACGCGCTGTCTCGGATCGGCGCCCCGGCCCGGCGGGCGGTGCCGGAAATGCTGAAAGCCGCGCTGGCCAATCGCGAGCCGGGACCGATGAAGCCGACCGAAACCGCAATCGCATACAGCCTCGGACACGAACCCGGGCGGAGCGCTCCGCTCTACTTCACCGGCATGTTCCCGCAATGGACCAAGGGCGCCAACCCGCTGGACGGCGTGGACCGCGAGTTGCTGTATCCGTCGATCAGGAAGATCCTTCGTCACGGTTCGGCCCGGACGCGCGGCGGCGGGGCGTATGCGTTCAGGTACTTCAACGAGCGGGACGTGGCCGTTCTGGCCCAGGACATCTACGACGCGACGCTCAACGTAGCGCCGAACTATCCGATGTTCGGCGATCTGCCCCGCCAGTACGGATTGGATCTGATGCTGCGATACCGCCTTAGCGACGGCGTGATGCTCTGCATAGAGACGATGGACCCGCGGGCGTGGGGCGGGGGCAACCGCCTGCCGCACCGCTTTGAGACGTTGAAGAAATATGGGCCCGCCGCCAGGGCCGCACTGCCGAGGCTCAAGGCCTGGCGATGGCATTTCCGAAAACCCGATCAGCGCGTAATGCTCGAAGACGCCATCAGTGCGATCGAAAGTGGCGAACAGCCTATGAGGCTGGTCGGTCTGTCTGATCTGGTCGACAAGCGGCTGGCGCGCCAACTGGCGACAGTCAAGTCCGAGAAGCACAAAGTCGCCATGTGCCGGAAGCTGATCAAGGACAATCCAAACGATTACTTCCTGAGAGCGTCGATCTTGAAGAAGCTCGTCGAGATCACGGGCGCAGAAGCGTACAAGGAAGTTCTCGCCGCGGCGGCTTGCCCCGACAGGCGGCTGCAGGAAACCGCACGCCGACTCGGAGCGACTATGCCCGAAAAATGGGCTCCGATGCTGGAGACCGCCAAGTCGAGCGAGTTGGCGGCGGTGCTCGGCATAATCGGTCGGATTGGCGACCCCAAAACGTTCGACGCGGTCCGGAAGCATTTGAAGAACCGCGACGAATCAGTGCGTATGGCGGCGATCGAGGCCGCCGCAGCGTTTGGGCGCCCCGAGGTCGTCCCGGAGCTGACCGACTCGCTGGTCAAGGCTCGAAGCCCGCTGCAGCGCCAGGCTGTCGCCGATGCGATTGCCGCCGCGTGCGGCGGAGCCAAGGACCGCGACAAGTTCGCCATACCGGTAATCACCGCTATGGGCGAGGCCAGGGATGATGTCGTGCGGATCGCGATTATCGAACTGCTCGGGCGGATTGGAGGCCCCGTGGCGCTGGGCGCCGTGGTCGCCGCGACGACAGGCGAAAGCCGTGAGGTGCGGACAGCCGCGTTCGAGGCGCTGGGCTCCAGCCCCGATCCGAAGGCGTTTGACGTTCTGCTTGCGATGGCGGCCAAGACCGAGCGAGGGCGTAACCGAGGCGAGGTGCTCAACGCCTGCGTGAGACGAGCGGTTTCCGGAAATCTGGCCCCCGCTGAGAAGTTAAGCCTTCTGAAGAAACTCGCCAACCTCGAGCCCCGCGGAGCTCGCGAAGTGTTCGCCGAGTTGCAGTGGATGTCCGGAGCCGATTCGCTTGCGATGGCGGTCGAGTGGATGAAGAAGACAGACAGGCGCCAGTACGGTAATGTCAGCGAATACGCCGCACAGGCGGCGATCGCCATGGCGCCGCGGCTCGACGCAAAGAACCCCGCACAGCGGAAAGCTGCAATAGCGGCGGTCAAGGAAGCGATAACCATAACGAAAGACGAAAATGCACTCGCAGCGGCCAAGGAATACCTCGCAAAGAAAAGCAAGTAGGATCCTGCAACCAGGAGTCAGCCTGTGAAGCGTCGCGAGAAGATCTGAAAGCCAACCGGACATACAAACTCGTTCTTAAACAATGACAAGGAATCTGATATGAAGACGACACGAATTCTTACGATTGCAGCAGTGGTATTGTCGCTGAGCTGCTGTCTTTGCCTGGGCGCCGACGCCGCCGGCGTGAAGAAAGCCGAATCGTTTCCGCTGAATCGGGTGACGCTGCTTGACAGCCCGTTTAAGAAGGCCATGGAGATCAATCGTGCGTATCTGCTCAGGCTTGACGCCGACAGGTTCCTCTGGCCGTTCCACGAACGGGCCGGCATGGAGCCCAAGGGCAAACGCTACGGCGGGTGGGAGATGAGGGACGTCGTCGGGCACACCTCGGGCCACTACATCAGCGCCTGTGCTCTGACATACGCGGCCACCGGCGACAAGGAGCTTAAGAAACGCGTCGACTACATGGTCTCCGAGATCGCCAAGGCCCAGGCCAAACACGGAAACGGATACGCTGGATCGGTGCGCACCGAAGTCTGGAAAGAGGCGTTCTCCGACAAGTTCCGCGTCCACAAGTGGGGCCTGGCCGGCGGATACGTGCCCTGGTACGTGCTGCACAAGACCTACGCCGGATTGATCGACGCGTACATTCATGCCGGCAACAAGCAGGCCCTGGAGGTCGCCGACAAGTTCGCCGCCTGGGCCAAGAAGGGCACGGACGTTCTGACCGACGAGCAGTTCCAGAAATCGCTGTCCTGCGAGTACGGCGGCATGAACGAATCGATGGCCGAGATGTTCGCCCTGACCGGGAAGAAGGACTACCTTGCGCTGGCCAGGCGATTCAATCACAAGCAGATATTCGATCCGCTGGCCGAAGAGAAGGATCAACTCGAAGGCAAGCACGTTAACACCCAGTTGCCCAAGATTATCGGCGCGGCGCGCATCCACGATCTGACTGGCGACAAGCGCATGAAGACCGTAGCGAGGTTCTTCTGGGACCGCTCGGTCAACACCCGATCGTACGCGCCGGGCGGGATCGACTTCCACGAGCACTTCAAGGCGCCCGGCTCGGAGTCGAAATACCTCAACTGGGACAGTTGCGAAACGTGCGTGACCCACAACATGCTGAAGCTGACCCGGCACATGTTCTCATGGAACCCCGCCGCCGAGTACATGGACTATTACGAACGAGCCCTGTACAACCAGATCCTCGGCTCCCAGGACCCCCAGTCGGGCGGCATGACGTACTTCTATTCGCTCAAACCGGGACACTTCAAGACCTACAGCACCGATGACAACTCCATGTGGTGCTGCGTGGGAACGGGAATCGAGAACCACGCCAAGTACGGCGATTCGATCTACTTCCGCGGCGACGACTCGCTCTGGGTGAATCTGTTTATCCCGTCGAAGCTCGACTGGCGGGAAGCCGGCGCGACGGTCACGCAGGAAACGAAGTTCCCCAACGCCGACACTACGACGATCAAGCTGTCGATGAAGAAGGCCCGCGAGCTTACGGTCAACATCCGCATGCCGTACTGGGCCAAGGGAGTCGAACTCTCGATCAACGGCAAGTCCGAGAAGTTCGCCGCCAGGCGGCAAAGCTACCTGGCGCTGAAGCGCACCTGGAAAGACGGCGACACGATCAAGTTGCGCCTGCCGATGAGCCTGCACCTGTACACCGCGCGCGACGACAAGAATCTCGGCGTGATCATGTACGGCCCGCTGGTCCTGGCCGGCGAACTGGGGACCAGGGATATGCCGAAGAATCTCCGCGTCGGGCATAACAAGCAGTACTCCGGCGATCCGGTCCCGCCGGTTCCGGTGTTTGTCGCTCCGTCTACCGACCCGGCGGCGTGGATCGAGAAACTCGACGGCCCGACCCTGCGGTTCAAGACCCGTAACGTCGGCAAGCCCGCCGACGTTATGCTGATCCCGCTGGGCCGGATGCACCACCAGCGATACACGGTCTATTGGAAATTCTTCACCACCGCCGACTGGGCCAGAGAGCAGGCCGCCCGAAAAGCCGCCGATCTGAAACTGAAGGAGCTTGAGGCGTCGACGATCGACAAGGTCACCCCGTCGACTCCCGGCGAAAAGGCTCATGGCTTCAAGGGCAAGGGCTCGGGGGCGGGCTCCGCGTTCGGCGGCAAATGGCGAGACGCTCGCGGCGGCGGATGGTTTTCCTACGAAATGAAGGTCTCGCCGGACAAGCCGGTTTCCGCCATGGTCAAGTACTGGGGCTCCGACGGCGGCGGCAGGATATTCGACATCCTGGTCGACGACAAGAAGATCGCGACATACGAACTGAAAGGTCAGAAGCCGGGCGCATTCATGGACGTGACATACCCGATCCCGCCGCAACTGACCAAGGGCAAGAAGAAAGTGACGATCAGATTCCAGGCCCACCCCGGTCGGACAGCAGGCGGCATCTTCGGACTGCGGATAGTCAAGGGCAAGTAACGCTCGGCAATTGGCCAACGGCTGGCAATTGGCAACTGGCAATTGGCGACGGCAAAACCTGACGGCAACAACTTAACGGCGCGTTTCGGACGGTTTGCCTGGCCGTAGGGTTTGGGTTTTGCCGTTGTCGTCGCCAATTGCCAGCCGTTGGCCAGTTGCCAGCCGTTAGGGCAGCTTCGTATTCGGTTTGACTGCATCTTTTGGGCGCGGGTTGTCGGGTCCGAAGACGAGCATGTCCTTGTACTCTTCGGCCACCACAAACGATTCGTCGATCTTGCCGTCTGCGCCCTGGACGGCTTTGAGGTTCAGCTTCAGGTGTTTGGCCAGAAACGGATAGGCCGCCATCCGCTTGGAGACGCCGTAATCGTGGCCTTCGGTTGGGAAGTGTGCGTTCTTGACCTTGTCGGCGGCGCCGTAGAGGCCGTAAACGTGCTTGATGTAGGGGAAGCCGGTTTTCGGTATGAACTTCGTCCAGTCCTTGCCGTTTGAGACCACCAGTTGCGGTCGGGGGGCCGCCAAGGCCGCGATCTCGGCGTTGTTTGTCTTGTGGTCCGGCCCCCAGTGGACCGGCATTCCGCTTTCGCAGACGCATCCGCCGAAGAAGTGCGTCGAGACCTGGCAGACCGGGACGGAGACAGCCACCCGATCGTCGAGGGCGGCCAGCATGAACGTCTGCGTTCCGCCGCCGGAGCAGCCGGTCATTCCGATCCGCTTGGGATCGACGCCCTCGATCGACAGAACAAAGTCCAGCGAGCGGATGCTGTTCCAGATAATCATCCGCAGCACTTCGGGAGTCTTATTGTGCGACCAGCCGGCCTCCTTCCAGTCGCCGTATCCGACCATGTCGTACAGGAAGCAAACGGCGCCCATCCTGGCCAGCACGGCGCATCGCGCCTGGCGCGAGGCTTTGAATCGTCCGCCGTGCCCGTGCGGGCAGAGTATCCCGGCGAGCTTGCCCTTGTGATCGGTGGGGCGGTAGAGCGAGCCGGTTACGTAGAATCCCGGATAGCTCTGGAATGCGACGTTTTCGACAGTGTAGCCCTTGTACGTTCGCTTCTTGAAGTACATCGGCTTGAGCGGATGTTTCTTCGGAAGCGTCGTCAGCTTTGCGCCCTTGAGGATCCCGGCGATGATGCGGGCCTTGCGTTTCTTCCAGCCGTCCAGATCCGAATACGACGCCTTGAACTCGGCAAGTTCCTTAACAGCGGCCTCGGGCGTCTGTGCGTAGCCTCTGCGAAGCTTTGGCCCGCCGGTTTCCGAAATAGCTGCGGCGCATATCGTCACAATGACCGGAATCGAAACCGACAATAAAGCAAATGCTCGTTTCATGTTCGCACCGTTGTTATGTAGTTGAGATGTCTGATGCGCCTCGAAGCGCTCCGGGGCGCGCTGAACATTGTTGCGTTTCTCACCGCTTGCGTCAATACGGTCGGCTCTCGGCGAAATCATGTGCGGTTTCGATTAGCGATTGCCCGGCGGCAACAAGAAAAATCACATCGCAGAATCCTGACGGCCTCCGACACCCTATTTCGAATCCTCGAAATTCGTCAGCATTGCGATAGGGAAGCTCAGAAGAAGGCCTGTCTTGCGGGCGATGTCAGATTCTCTTTCTTGCGCCAACGACGGGCGACCCCGCCGGTCGCCCCTTCGCCAGGCGCGGGGCTTGACGGCGGCGGCGCATAGTCGCTACAGTTGGCCTGACCTAACGCAGGGAATTCATCTATGACTGACGACGCACAGCGAATCAACGAACTCCGCGAGACCATCAGCCGCCATGATGCGCTCTATTACGTTCATGCTGCGCCGGAGATATCCGATCGCCAATACGATCGGCTGCTGGATGAACTCAAGGCTTTGGAGGCCGCTCATCCGGAGTTGATCACGCCTGAGTCGCCGACCCAGCGCGTAGGCGGGCGGGCGATTGACGGCTTTGAGTCCGTTGCGCACTCGGCGCCAATGTTGAGCATCGACAATACGTACAACGCCGACGAGGTGCGGAAGTTCGATGCGCGGGTGCGCCAGGCCGTCGGAGATGCGACATTTCATTATCTGGCCGATCCGAAGATCGACGGAGTTGCGGCCTCGCTTCGGTATGAATCCGGGCGGCTGGTCCAGGCCGTTACTCGCGGCGACGGACAGACCGGCGACAATGTGACCGCAAATGTTCGCACGATCCGATCAGTTCCGCTGGTGCTGCATGGAGATGATATCCCTGAAGTGCTGGAGATCCGCGGTGAGATATACTGGCCCCGTTCCGCATTCGATGCGTGCAACGAGCGGCGGGCGGCGACCGGTCAGGAGAAATTCGCCAATCCGCGGAACGGGTGCGCCGGCACGCTGAAGCAGCTCGACCCCAGCGCGGCCGCCGAGAGGAGGCTGGCGTTCCTGGCCCACGGGCTCGGCGAGATGTCTACCCGTCCGGCTCCGCGAGCCAGCGAGATCAACGATAAGCTGGCGAGTTGGGGGATACCGACCAGCCCGTACGGGCGGGTTTGCAAAACGATCGACGAGGTGCTGGATGTGATCGCACAGTGGCTGGCGCTCCGCAGTGAGGTTGACTACGAGACAGATGGGTTCGTGGTCAAGGTCGACGAACTCGCCCTCCGCGACAAGATCGGCGTCACCAGCCGATATCCGCGTTGGTGCATTGCGTACAAATACGAATCCGAACAGGCCGAAACCGTGCTGCGTGAAGTTGATTTCCAGGTCGGCAGGACCGGCAAGGTCACCCCGGTGGCTCATTTTGAGCCCGTTCAACTCGGCGGCGCCACGGTCTCCAATGCATCGCTGCACAACTTCGATCGCGTGGACCACCTGTCGCTGCGGATTGGCGATACGATAGTGGTCGAGAAGGCCGGCGAGATCATCCCGCAGGTCGTCGCGGTCGTCGCCGACAAGCGAGTGACCGAAGGCGAGTTGATATCGGCTCCTGATCAGTGCCCCGAATGCCAAACACCGCTGGTTCGCGACAAGCCGAAGGAGGGATACGTGGCGTTTCGCTGCGTCAACCCCGAGTGCGAGCGGCACATGGAGCGGCGTCAGTTATCCAAGGCGCCCGAGACCTGTCGCGGCGCTCGCGGGCGCGGCTGCGACGAACCTGTCGAGATTGTCGACGGCATGGTGGCGCTTCTGTGCCCGAACCCCGAATGTCCGGCCCAGTTCCGCGAGCGGCTGGGCTTTTTCGCCGGTCGGGACCAGATGGACATCGAGAACCTCGGGCCGGCGGTCGTCGATCAACTGATCGACAACGGCCTGGTTACCCGCTTCGCCGACTTGTTCAGTCTGGAGTCCGACAAGTTGATTGCGCTGGAGCGAATGGGGGAGAAGTCGGCTTCGAATCTGCTGGCGGCGATCGAGACCAGCAAGTCGCGCGGGTTGGCGAGAGTCATAACGGCGTTGGGCGTCCGCCACGTCGGCGGAAGGGCCGCAGGGATTCTGGCCGGAACGTTCGGCGACATTGACAAGCTGGCGGCCGCCTCAGTGGAGGAGCTGATGGAGATAGATGAAATCGGACCGACAATCGCACAAAGCGTGCATGACTTCTTTCACAGCGAATCCGGCCTCGAAACGATAAACGGTTTGAAGGACGCCGGAGTGCGAATGACCGCTTCGGCGCCCGCCGCGGTCGGCCCCGAGGACGGCGGGACTCTTGCCGGTAAGACGATAGTCGTCACCGGAACGCTGGAGGGTTTCTCCCGCCGCGAAGCCAAGGAGGCGATTGAAGCCGCCGGCGGCAGGGCGTCGTCGAGCGTGTCGTCGAAAACGGATTTTGTGGTGGCCGGCGCCTCGCCCGGATCGAAAGTGACCAAAGCCGAATCGCTGGGCGTCGAGGTGATCGACGAACAGGAGTTTCGCAGGCGTCTTGGCTGAGGCGGAGCCCGGACATTCGCGTGCGACCATGGGGGATTCTGCGTTTCCAGGACGGCGCTGCGGTGCGCAGCGTCTTGTTCCTTCACGGCTTATTTCAGCCGGGCGCCGGCTTTGTCGATATGAATGTGGGTCAGGTCCTGAAAGAAGAGTGGAAGGGATGGCTGGCGGCTTTCATCTGACGGCCGCCGCCTTGTCTTCCAGCGAGACCTTAAGATGCAGTTCCATATACCTGATGACATTGCGATCAAAGCTCAGGCGAATCTTACTGACATCAGTATGGCCGTCGCTATCGAGTTCTACGCCGACAACAGGATCGACCACGCCGACGCGTGCCGGCTGGCCAATGCGCCGCCGGAGCGGTTCAATCGCGAACTGCTGCGGCGAGGTTTGGGGATTCAGATATACTCGCCGGACCGCCGGCGTCGACCGGCGATCTGAGTCGCCTGGGTTATCATTGACAAAACCGTTTCCGCGGCGACAATGTGTCGTTCATCATGCCCGCTTCACAGCCCACAACGAAACCCGTGATCGGGATCATCGGCGCAATAGGCTCCGGGAAGTCCGCGGTGTCCGGCGAACTTGCCGCTCTGGGATGCGCCGTGATCGACGCCGACGCGATCGGCCACAAACTGCTCGGCGATCCGGAAGTGCGGGATCGGTTGCGGCAGCGGTGGGGCGATAAGGTCTTAACCGACGCCGGCGATGTCGATCGTGCGGCGATTGCCGACGCGGTGTTCGCCTCGCGAGACGAACTGGACGCCCTGAACGGAATACTGCATCCGCTGATCAGCGCCGAGATGACCCGAGCGGTCGCCCAGGCCCGGGCCGATGAGTCGATCGAGGCTATAGTGCTTGATGCGGCGCTGCTTATGGAGGCAGGTTGGGACAAGTTGTGCAGTTGCGTGATTTTCGTCGATGCGCCCGAGGCGGTGAGGCTCAAACGGGTCGTCGAGCAACGCAAATGGGACCCTGGCGATTTGGCGTCGCGAGAAAAAATGCAGATTTCTCTGGACATTAAGCGCAGCAGGTGCGATTATTTGATTGACGGCAGTTCAAGCGTCTCCCACCTGCGTCAGCAGGTTCTTGAGCTTTATCCCCGCATAATCCAGCCCGACGACGGTTTTGGACATAATAACAGGCCGAAGTAATCGCATCAGGTTCGGGAGACGTGCTGCAAAACACCGGTGCGATGCGCCCAAGGGCGGACCGCCGGCGGTTGGCCACGCCGGACTGCTGAAAAACATAAACACGTCGCCGAGGACATTTTCCAGAGACGAACCGGACGATCCAACCGAACGTAAAAGTTCCCAGGGAGACGCCTGACACAGCCGGACAGGATTCCGGCGCAACCTGCAGACGCTCCAGATGGAGGCTGTGTAAGCACATGGCAAAAGCTACAAAAAAGACAACGAAGAAAACCGCAAAGAAGGCGGCCAAGAAGACGGCGAAGAAAACCGTCAAGAAGAAGACCGCCAAGAAAGCGGCTAAGAAGACCGCCAGGAAGAAGGTCGCCAAGAAGAAGGTCGCCAAGAAGAAAGTCGCCCCGGAAGTCGTCGAACAGGAAGTTCAGGACGCTCCGGAAGTCGACTCCGAGGTGATCGGCGACTCCGAGGTGGAGCTTGTCGAAGAGCCCCCAGCCGTCGACGACGAACCGGTTGTCGATGAGGAAAAGGCCGAAGACGCGCCTCAGGGCGGACAAGAGCCGGAAAAGACCGAGGAGTCCGAAGACAGTTCCGAGGGCGGCGCCGACGAAATGTCGTCTGAGGAGTCTTCAAAGAAGGCGTCCGATTCCGACGGGAGGAAGTCCGGCAAGTCGGGCAAGTCCGGCAAGCGCGGCAGATCCGGCAGGCGGGACAAGTCCGACAAATCCGGCAAGCCCAACAAGCTCGAAGACGGTTTCGACGCGGTGATGCACGCGAGATATGAAGAGGTCAAGCGCGGCTCGCTGCACATTACCGAACTGCAGGCGATGAGTACTCCCGAGCTTCGACAACTGGCCCGTGACGAAGGCGTCGAGGGCATCGAGTCGACCGGCAACCAGGAGCTGATGATCAAGATCATCTCCAATCGCGTCAACAAGAGCGGGCTGATGTTCGGCGACGGCGTACTGGAGATCCTGCCTGACGGGTTCGGCTTCCTGCGGAGCCCCGAGTACAACTACCAGCCGGGTCCCGACGACATCTACGTGTCGCCCAGCCAGATCCGACGCTTCAATCTCAAGCCCGGGCACATACTCGCCGGACAGATTCGCCCGCCCAAGGAGTCCGAGAAGTACTTCGCCCTCCTGCGAGTCGAGGCGATAAACTACCAGGACCCTGACAAGCTCTCGAAGGTCAGGGACTTCGAGGATATGACGCCGGCCCATCCCGACAGGCGAATCTTCCTGGAGACCACCAGCGATGAAGTTTCGATGCGGGTGATGAACCTTATCTCGCCGATCGGATTCGGGCAGCGAATGCTGATCGTCGCTCCGCCGCGAACCGGCAAGACGATCCTGCTGAAGAAACTGGCCAACTCGATAACCACCAACCATCCAGACGCGTTCGTGATCGTTCTGCTTATAGACGAGCGTCCCGAAGAAGTGACCGACATGCGGCGAAACACGACCGCCGAAGTGGTCTCCTCGACGTTCGACGAAGGGTCCAAACGCCACCTGGTGATGGCCGATATGATCTTCTCCAAGGCCAAGCAGATGGTCGAATTCGGACATGACGTTGTGATCCTGCTCGACAGCATCACGCGACTGGCCCGCGCCTGCAACGCCGAAGCGCCGCACTCGGGCAAGATCCTCACCGGCGGCGTGGACGCAAGCGCGCTGGCGCTTCCCAGAAAGTACTTCGGGTCGGCCCGATCAGTGCTCGAGGGCGGCTCGCTTACGATTATCGCCACCGCGCTGGTGGACACCGGCTCGCGGATGGACCAGGTGATCTTCGAGGAGTTCAAGGGCACCGGCAACGCCGAACTCTATCTCGACAGGCGCCTGGTCGACAGGCGAATCTGGCCGGCGATTGACCTGGCCCGCTCCGGTACGCGACGGGAGGAGCTCCTGATGGATGCCGACGAGTGCAGACTTGTGGCCAATATGCGGCGGGTCATGAGCAACATGCAGCCGACTGAGGCCATGGAGCTGCTTATCAGGCAGTTGTCCAAGACCAGTTCGAACGCCGAGTTCCTTATGTCAATGAAGCTGGACTAGCAGCCCGTTGAAGAAGTCGATTCCGCCTGCCAGCGGGTCTTGTCGGTCCTGGCGGCGTCCGAAATCCTCGACGAATCCACGGATTCGCCTGCGGTTTCGTCCTTGCCGGGCCGAACAATTCCTCGCTCTGGGCTACGAAGCACTTGTTCAACGGACTGCCAGGCGTCGCGGTGATGTGATATGCCGTGGAGCCCGATGGGGACCCGCCCGATCAGCGGGCCGGTCCCCATCTTTTTAATGCCAAGCCGCGGAGGTTTTCCGATCATGAAATGCCAAGCGATTGTTTTCGATCTTGACGGAACGCTGCTGAATACTCTCGACGACCTGGCTGACGCCAACAACGAGGCGCTGACCGAGATGGGTTTTCCCACCCACCCGGTCGAGAGCTACAAGCATCACATCGGAAACGGCGTGAGGCTGCTGCTGGAGCGGACGCTGCCCGAAGGCGCCCGTGACGACGCGACGGTCGAAAAAGGCGTTGCGATGATGAAGCAGGCCTACAGCAAATGCTGGGACAACAAGACCCGTCCGTACGACGGTATTCCCGAGATGCTCGACGAGTTGACGAGCCGCGGCGTACGGATGGCGATTCTATCGAACAAGCCGCACGCCTACACTGAGATGGTAGTGGACAAGCTTCTGGCCGACTGGGAGTTCGAGCGGGTCTGGGGCGTAAGCGATTCGGTGCCTCCCAAACCTGATCCCGCCGGCGTTTCGCGCCTCGTCGAGGCGCTTGGGGCGCCGACTGAGAACCTCCTGTATCTCGGCGACACGGCGACGGACATGGAGACCGCCGTCGGCGCCGGCATATTCGCCGTAGGAGTGTTGTGGGGATTCCGCACCGCCGACGAACTGACGCAAAACGGAGCCGATGTGCTTCTGGGCGCGCCGTCTGAACTGTTTGACGTTATCGATCGACGCTGACGCGCCGTCGAGGCAAGCTACGGGGCGTTCGGATCCTTTCGCCCGTAGATGTCGACTCGCCGCTGGAGATCGGTCTGGCTTGGATCTATCTTCAGGCTGGCCCGCCAGGCTTCAACGGCCTTGTCGAGGAACCGGGCCTCGCGCGTCGCCCGGTGCAGTTCGAGCAGCACGTTCCCCAAACGCAGGTGAATCTCCGCGTTGAACGGGCTGAGTGCGGCGGCTTTGCGCGTGGCGGTCACGGCGTAACCGTAGCTTCCCTGTGCTCGTGCGGCGGCCGCAAGATTCAACCACGCCGCCACATCCTTCGGAGCCAGGCTGGCGGCCTCCTTGTAAGCCTCCAAGGCCCCTTTGCCGTCGTCAAGATCCCTCAGGACCTCTCCCAAACGCGAATAAGCGTTGGAAAGGTCCGACTCGCTCATGTTGTTCTTCGATCTTATCAGTTGCCTGAGGAGGTTTGCGGCCTGTTGAAGCTTGCCGTGCGACGACAGGATTACAGCCATGTTGAATGTCGCCTGGACGGCCAGCTTCTTTGAGCTCAGCAGCGGTTCGAATGTTTCGGCCGCCTCGGTCGACGCGCCCGACCGCACCAGCGAGAGTCCGAGATTGAAGCGAGCGGTTTCATCATCCGGATCGATTTCCAGGATCGTTCGATAGACTTCGGACGCCCGGCGATAGAGTCTCCGTGACTCCATTACTGACTCTCGCCCGGCCGCCAGTGCGAAAATCGCCATGGCGAGTCCTCTGTGCGCGTCGGCGTTTTTCGCGTCCAGTTTTGCGGCTCTTTCGAAGCATGCGATCGAAAGTTCGGTCTGCCCGTTGGCGAGAGCCTTGTCGCCGGCGCGAATGTGAGTCATCGGATCGGCCAGCCGCCTGTCGCACGCTTCGACGGCTCCGCGCAGGCCCGCCAGGGCGATACGCCGCCATCTTTCGGGATCTCTGAGATTCCTGATCATTCGCCCGGCCGCCTGTCTGGCGCGCCGAACCAGTTGCGAACGTCCCGCTTTGGGCGCGGACTGAGTTTCAGCCGGCGGCTTCTCAGGCGTCTGAGGCGGATCGTTCGATCTGCGGCACCCGCAAATCGCGAGCAGCATAGCCGCGGCGCAAACGCCTTTTAGTATTATTGATGCTGAATGCATGAGGGATATTGTACGCGCAGGAGCGTCGGCGGAGAAACCAAATCGCATCGACTCGTCCGGCTTCGGGGGAGTTTCATTCCTTCTCGGGCAGCATCCTCCGCTTGGCCCGCCATACAAATAACGGATCGCCGGAGTTACTTCAAGTTGCGTTCGGTCAGCATCAGCAGGGCGTCCATTTCAAACGGTTTGGCGATGAAGCCCACGAACCCTTCATCGGCGATGGATTTTCCCGTGAAGTCCGGTACGTATGCTGAGCAGAGTATCGCGCGAACGTTCGGGTCGGCCTGCTTCAGCAGGCGGAGCGTCTCCACGCCGTTCATGTCAGGCATGAGCATGTCCAGAATGACCAGATCGACACGGTCGCCCAATTTCGCGTATGCGTCAACGGCCTGTGCGCCGCTCTTGCATGTGGTTACTCGGTATCCCTTGGAGTTGAGGATGCGCCTGGCCAGTCCGCGTATGGCCTGCTCGTCGTCAACGACGAGAATGTGCCGGTTGGGGCATTCGCGTCCTTCGCTGTTTGTCGCGCGGTCGGTCATGGCGCAGTCCGTGGGAAACCTACCCGATGTTATGTTTGTCGTTACGGCTGAATGATTTCCCGAAGGAAGTACGAAGCAACCCCATGCCAATGGCATTGTACTACACAATCCCAGATACGTAAAGACCGATAATCCGAGTATTGAGGTAAATATTGCAGCCATGGGCATATGGATGGATTTCAATGGAATTCCCTGGTGGAGCGACGCCGCACTTGAGGGAATATGCTGTAAACCCCAAAAAAACTTCGTCTCTCTAGGATACGCTAGACACATCACTTAGGAACAAAGTAGGGGCCGGGAATCGAAAATCGCATCAAAAAGTGAGTTTTCTTGTTGTTGAGCAGGCAAATGCTGTATACCTTTTACAAAATATAAAGCACTATTACATTATGAACACAGACGCATCTGAAAAAAACGACACGTTCGATTCTGGTGAGGCGATGAGCGATCGGGGCGAGACAGTCGCCCGGGGCTCAGGCGGCGGGCAAGGTTCGACAGTTACTCCGAGTTCGGGAGTCGCTCAGGATTCGGGAGTTGCTCAAGATTCCCCCGCAGGCCGAGCCGCCGGTATCGGAGGCGGTTTCGCCAGGCCTCGCACCATAGACATACCGCCGAAGCTCTATCGCATTGGCGAGGTGATAGAACACTCGGGGCTCAGTCGCCAGACAGTGCATAACTATACGATGATGGGTCTGCTCGTTGAAACTCGACGAACCGCCGGCGGGCATCGCCTTTACGACGAGTCGGTATTCGAACGCCTTAATGGGATTATTGCTTTGAAGGCGCAGCGCAAATCGTTGGCGCATATACGGGAGTACTATGCAAAGCTAGATGCCGGTTAGCCCGGCAAACAGTTCTTCGTGAGACACTCCTTACCGGTCATGGAGGACCGGGATGTGAAGAGGTTGAAACGACATGTAATTCGTCTGAGAGTTCGCTTGGCAGGCCTGGGCTCATCTGCGCGATTCGTCGCCGGAGTGCTATTGGCTACCGTTGTCTGCGGCGCGGTGTGGTTGATTTGGGCCTTGGCGTCCTCCGAACCGACGAGCGTTGTCGCCCGCGGGCTAGACGCGCCGACCCTGCATCGTGCGCAGAAGGCCCTTGAGCGCCAGGGCGTGAACTCTCGCCGCACCGAAGGCGGGCTCGCCGTTTCCAGGCGGCGCCTGGCGGACGCTCGGAGCATCCTGAAGTCTGAGATCTCGGACGCCAATTCATCCCCGCCTAGTCTGAAGCAACTGGCCGACGCATCAGGCATCTGGTGCACCAACTTCGACAAGAAACGTCTTTGGCAGTCGCGCGTAATGGCCGAACTCGGGCGGCTTGTCACCGAAATGGATCCGGTCGACTCGGCGTCGGTGCTTTTCGAGCCGGGATCGCCGGGGGGACTCGGTTCGCGGCGCAAAGAAGCCAGGGCTGCGGTGAAAGTGACTATGGCCAAAGGCCGCAGGATGACGCCGGATCTGATAGTCGCCATAGGGGAGTTGGTGTCGGGGGCCGTGGCTGTGGAGATCGGCGATGTCCGCGTGATAGATCAGACCGGGCGCAGCTATCGCGCGTCGCCTAAGGTCGAAGCACTGGCCCAGAGACGTGCGGTCGAGGCGCATTACAGTGACAAGATCACCTCGGCGCTGCGCTATATTCCGGGGATCATCGCCGATGTGCGGATCGTTGGGACTCCCGCGGGACTGAACAGCGCATCGAGCGGTTACAAGCTCGCCGGCGAAGGTCTCAGGGTCTGGATCTCGGCTCCGAGAAGCTACGTTTCGTCCGGCGGAAGCCGTGAAGCGGCCGCGCAGAGGTTGGCGTCAGTCAAGGACGCGGTAAAAGCGATCCTCGGCCCCTCTGGCAATCACGAGGTGTTGATCTCACTGCACGGCCCGACCGGCGGTGATACCGCCGTGGTTTCCCCAGAGACAAACGCCGGCATTGGCTGGGGTGTGGTGCTGATCGCTGTTGTGAGTTTTGCAGTCGCCGGCGGGTTGGGACTCTGGCTGCTCGTTAGATGGCGGGGCGCCGTTCGCGGAAGGCCCCTGGGGCTGGGTTCGAATCAGGAAGATGAGATCAGCGACGAACTGAGTTACGACATGCTCACGCCTTTCTCGTCAGAAGGCGGCGACCAGCGCAATGAAGATCTGGCGCGTGAGCATCCTCAAACCCTGGCGATTATTCTTGCTCGTATGCCGTCGTCGCAGTCGACCGGGATTGTCTCCCGCCTGCCGGATGAATTGCGGGATGAAGTTGTACGGAGAATAGGCTCTCTCGGCGATATTGACGCCGAAGTGGTCTCTGATATTAGACGCGATTTGTCCATGCATTTCGGCGGCGGGGCGGCAACCGCTTCGAGCGAAGCGGCGGAGCCGGAAAACATCGATCGCAGAAGAGCTGAGCGGGACGCACTGAAGCTCATGGCGTTCGAGGACATAGTGATGCTGGGCGCCGCCGAGCTTCGCGTGGCGCTGAGCGCCGTCGAGCCGGACGATCTGGCGATCTCGCTGAGAATGGCCGCCAGGCAAGTCAGGCGGAAGGTGCTGGGGAGCCTGGCGTCGAAAGACGCCGAATACGTTCGCGCCAGGATGGATCGAATCGGACCGATGCGTATTTGCGACGTCGAGTCGGCCCGCCAGCGAGTTATGGAAACCGTAAGCCAGGCCGCCGGGGCTCCCGCCAGGAGCGCCAGGACCGCTAAAGACCTGCCAGTGGAGCCAGCGGTATGACGCGGATTATAAAGAAAAGCAAGAGAACCGAAGACGGCGAGTATCCGGTGATGAAGCTCACTGATATCGCCGAACAGGCCAAAGAGATCATCCTCGACGCTCGAAAGACAGCCGCGAGGATCAAGGGAGAGGCTCGTGCGAACTGTGAACTGGCCAAGAAGCAGGCCTACGAGCAGGGTTACCGCCAGGGGCTGACCCAGGGGCGCGAGAAGGGGCTGGCCGACGGAGCCCGGCAGGCCCGGGAGGAAGCACGAACATACGCCGCGAGTCAATCGAAACATCTCGTCGCCGCGGCCGAGGAGGTCATCGCCAGGCTGGATGAGACCGGGCGGCGGCCTTGCCAACTCGCAGCCGACGAGATACTCTCCCTGGCGATCGAAGTTTCAAGAAAGATTGTGGGGCGGTTGGCCCGTACGGATATTTCGGTGGCCAGGACAAATCTCATCAAGGCAATGAAGTTGGCCCAGGGCGGCGGCGAAATAACAGTGTCGGTGAATCCGGGCCAATTGCAGGAGTTGTCCCGCGATTTCAGCGATTTTGTGGAAGTAATAGACGGATCGGCCCACGCTAGCCTCGCGCCCGACCCGGAGGTCGCGCCGGGCGGGGTGAAGATACACACCGCCAGAGGCGTTATCGACGCCGCTGTCGAGACTCAGTTGGACAAAGTGGCGTCGGCTCTTTCGGACGGCGGGTTGGCCTGCCGGCCCGAGACGCCTGCGAAAGCGAACTCTGGGCCGCACTTGAGGATTATTGACGACGATGTCTCCGTTTGATCGATACAAACAGATGCTTTCGCAAGTCCAGCCGGTCAGCGTGACCGGGCAGGTGGTCTCCGTGCGCGGCCTTACGGTGGCGGTGGGGGACTTCCCCGCGCCTGTCGGAGCAGGATGCAGAATAATCCGCGGGCGAAGCGGATTGGATGCGCGCGTTATCGGATTCTCCGGCGAACTGACGCTCGTTATGCCGCTGGGGTCGACTGTGGGCATTTGTCGGGGCGATCGGGTGGAGGGCGCCAACGGCCAGCCAACCGTGCCCGTCGGCGAGCAGATGCTCGGACGCGTGGTCGACGGAATGGCCAGGCCCATCGACGGTCTGAACGACCTGGCGCCCGAGATGCACATGCCGCTGTGGCCCGAACCGATCTCGCCGATGCTGCGTCGTCGAATATCCGAACCGTTAGTCACCGGCGTCAGGGCGGTCGATTCGTTGCTGACTGTCGGTCGGGGTCAGCGGATGGGGATCTTCTCTCCCTCCGGGGCGGGAAAGAGCGTGCTGATGGGGATGATAAGCCGCTACTGCGACGCCGATGCGGTGGTGATAGCTCTCATCGGCGAACGCGGTCGGGAAGTCCGCGATTTTGTCGAGAAGGAGCTGGGCTCCGAAGGGCTCAAGCGTGCGGTGGTTGTCGCTTCGACGAGCGATCAACCTCCGCTGGTTCGCGTCCAGGCCGGAGCAGTGGCGACATGCATAGCCGAGTACTTCCGCGATTCGGGCAGAAATGTCGTGCTCGTGATGGACTCGTTGACCCGGCTTGCCACCGCACAGCGGCAGATAGGCCTTGTCGCCGGCGAGCCTCCGACCGCCGGCGGCTACACTCCGAGCGTATTCGGCCTGCTGCCGGAACTGCTCGAGCGAGTAGGGCGGACCGACGCCGGATCGATCACCGGCTTCTACTCTGTCCTTACAGAAGGACCCGACACCGCCGGACCGGTCAGCGACGCTGTCAGGTCCGTCGCCGACGGGCACATCGTCCTGTCGGTCGATATGGCCAATCGCGGCGAGTTTCCCGCTATTGATTTCCTCGAGAGCATCTCGCGAGTAATGGGCGAAGTCACATCCGGCGAGCATCTGGAGGCGGCCGGGCGGATAAGGCGGGTCGCGGCGCTGTATCGCGAAATTGAAGACATGGTCAATATCGGAGCTTATCGAAAAGGCGCCTCGCGGCGGTTCGACATGGCCGTCGAGGCGATGCCGCTTGTTCGCGAATTCGCCGCACAGAACGCCTTCGATGCTCCCGAAACGAAATTGTCACGAACTGTTGAGTCGCTTATGCGGCTATGTAGTCAAATCGACTGTGATTTCGAACCGACTCGGACGCATTCACCTGAAATGAGTATGCACGGATAGACGCGTGAACGACGCCAGAACAAAAAAACGAAGTCGGGCGCTGCTGACAATGCGGATGCACGACGAGAATACCGCTCGCAGGAGTCAGGCTGAGGCGCTGTGCCGACTCCAGGTCGCCGAATCCCGGATCGCGATTCTGGGCCGGACGCTAGAGCAGTATGACCAGGCGGCCGGAGATGAGTTGCTGTGCGGCGCCGCCGGCAGTGTGTTGGGACGTTTCGCCCGGGCGACTGCCGACATCCGCAAGGAGCTTGCTCGTGTCGAGAATGAAAGGCGTCTGGCCAATGAGGCTCTACTGGCGAGCGAGGCGGTGCTGCTGGACGCCTATCGCGCCCGCAAGTCGGCCGATCAGCACCACCAGCGGATAGTCAGGATGATCGCCTTGAAGCGCGCTTCGGAGTGCGACCAACAGATCGCCTCTGCGAATCGGCCTTATGCCGACGGATCTTACAACATATTGGAGCAGCCCGATGCTTACTAACGCCGAACCGTTGAGAGTTGAAGTCGGAAGGACATGGTTGTGGCGCGACGAAACGCCGGAACTCGCCGTGGGCTCCACCGTCCAGCTCGATACGCGCGGGCAGCAGGATGTCTGCGTGTATCACGATAATCGCCTGATAGCACGCGGCCATGCGGTGGTCGTTGATGGGAAACTGGGCGTTGAAGTCTCTGAGCTGGTTCCGACCGGGCGGCGAGACAGCTAGAGCAAACAGATGAATGCGATACTGAAACAACTTGCGGTCGGATTGGTGATTGGCTCCGTTGCGCTATGCGCTTCGGCTGCGAGTCCCGCGTCGCGTCCGGCTTCCGGGCCGGCGGCCTCGAGTCCGTCCCCGCGGCTGGTCCGCCCGTCGGAAGACAGACCGGTTCAGTCGGGTCCGAAAGACGCCTGGTCCCAGTGGGCCCGTACGCTGGCGGCGCTGGCGCTGGTTGTTGTGCTGATTGTTATTGCAAGGCTCATGCTCAAACGATTCGGCCCGGTCTCCGGAGCCCGCAGGCGGGACATGCTCGACGTGCTTGCCAGAACGGCCGTCTCGTCGAAGCATCAGTTGCTGCTGGTCAGGGTCGGGCGGCGTGTGGTGCTGGTGGGACAAGCTCCCGGCGGGCTTACCGCTCTGAGCGAAGTTACGCAGCCTGACGAGGTCGCGGCGCTTATCGAGGCCGCGTCGACCGATGTCGGCTTGAAGAAACTCGCCGACAAGGCTCAGGATCGGGAGGGCGACGCATGAGAACCTCCGCGATCATCCTGGCGGCGCTGCTGACGCTCGCCGCGGCGTCAATAGCATCGGGAGCCGAGGCGCCGGAAAGCGGGCCGGAATCGCTGATAAAGGCGCTGCCGAAAGTCGACACGCCCGGCGGAAGCGGCACGGTGATGACCTGGATTGTCATGGTCACCGTTCTGTCGATCGCTCCGGCGCTGCTGATAATGGTCACCTGTTTCACGCGGATAGTGGTCGTGCTCGGACTGCTCAGGCAGGCTCTCGGGTCGGCTCAGTTGCCCCCGAACCAGGTGATCTTCGGGTTGTCGCTGCTGATGACGGCGGTGATCATGGCCCCGACATACAAGAAGGTTCATAACGATGCGATAGCGCCGTACCTCGACGGAAGCATCGTGCGTGACGCCGCTGTGTCCGCCGGCGAGACGCACATCCGTCAGTTCATGACCTCCCAGATCGAGGCCGCCGGAAACGGATCGGACGTATACATGTTCCTGGGCGACGATCTGGCGGCCCGGGAGAATCTGGAGTGGAAGGACGTGCCGACGGTCTCCCTGATACCGGCGTTTGTCGTCAGCGAACTCAAGGTCGCCTTCTGGATGGGTTTCCGGATTTTCCTTCCGTTCCTGGTGATCGACATGCTCGTTTCGACGTTCCTGGTGTCGATGGGAATGCTGATGATGCCGCCGTCGATGATATCGCTTCCGTTCAAGCTGCTGCTGTTCGTGCTGGCTGACGGATGGAGTCTGGTTGTCGGAACGTTAATGAAGAGCTTTTCATGAATGCAATTGAGATTGGATAACCGATGGGCGCCGACCAGGGAATAGAACTTGCTCGACAGGCGATCATGCTGCTGGTCTTCCTGTCGCTTCCGGTGCTTGTAACCGGATTGATCGTCGCGCTTATCGTCAGCGTGCTTCAGGCCGTCACGCAGGTTCAGGATCAGACCCTGGGTCTGGTGCCGCGGATACTTGCGATGCTGCTGGCGCTTGCGATTACGGCGCCCTGGATGCTGTCAAAACTTGTTGAGTTCGGACGGGAGATGTTCACGTGCTCCCCGCCATAGCCATGCGGAATAACAGTGGAATACGCTTTTGCGACAACATGGAGTCTGACGCTGCTGCTCGTGGCGGCAAGGCTCGGCGGAATGCTGGCGGTCTGTCCGGTATTCAGCCATCCGAGCGTGCCGGGGAAGCTGCGCTATTTCCTGGCGATCGCCATGGCTGTTGGGATCAGCGGTCGTCTGACCGCTCCGGCGGCGATCGGCGAGTCGGTCAGCGGACTGCTGGCCTCGCTTGGCGGGGAACTTCTCATCGGCGTTGCGATCGGATGGACCGCGGGGCTGGTCTTTGTCGGCGTGGAGTTGGGCGCGTATCACATTGCGTCGCAGATGGGCCTGTCGCTCGGCGAGGTGTTCAATCCGATCAGCCCCTCGGCTCCAGGACCTCTGCGGCGGTTCTTCGGGCTGCTTTCGATAGTCGTATTCCTGGGAATCGGCGGGCACCGAATGGTGATTTCGGCGGTCCTGAGGACATTCAGCGCCGTGCCGATTGCGGGCGCGACTCCAAGCCCCGGCGTGATGGAGGCGATGGTTTCGGTGACCGCCGTCAGCTTCGTCCTGGCGCTGAAAGTGGCCGGACCGGTGCTGATAACGCTGCTGCTGGCGTCGGCGGCGATGGGAATGCTGCAGCGATCTTGTCCGCAGTTTCACATCCTTTCGATAACGCTGCCCATCCGTGCGGTCCTGACGCTGTTGGTGCTGGCCGCGGCGATGGTCACGCTGGCGGCGCTGGTGGAGTCGTCCGCGGAAATAATACTGGATTCGATAGGGTCGGCGATAACCCCGGCGCAACAGGCTAACTAAGACAAATGGCGACACGAAGCGATACGGAACAACGAACCGAGCAGCCCACAGCCGGGCGCCTTGCCGAAGCCAGGGGTAAGGGCCAGGTCGCGCGGAGCGCCGATCTGACCGGCGTGGCGGTTGTTTCCGCGGCCACGGCCTCGCTGTGGCTGGGCGGCGATGCTCTGCTTCGATCGCTTACTGAGATGCTCGCCGGAATGCTGGGCTTCGAACTGTCCGCCCCAGACGCACAAAACGCTTTCGGCGAGGCGGTCTGGTCGCACGCATCGCCTGTGGCGTTGATTGCGATATGCTCATTCGGCGTAATGGCGCTGGCCGCCATCGTCGCCGGAGTCGCGCAGGTCGGCCTGCACGTCAGCAGTGAAGTCGCCAAACCGCGACTGGACAGGCTGTCGCCGGGGCAAGGTCTGCGGCGAGTGTTCTCGGCCCGCAGTCTTGTTCGGGCGATGCAGGCGATAGCGAAGATGTCCGCCGTCGGATTCGTCGCGTGGATGACCGTCTCCGATCTGCTTCCGCGGATCGCATCGGACTGCGGTTCGAGCGTTCGCGATCAGTGGTCCGGAGCCTGGGTCATGTTGGGGCAGATGGCTTGGCGGGTCGCGCTGGTGCTCTTAGTGCTGGCGTCGATCGACTGGCTTTGGCAGTGGCGAAGGCATCGCAATGACTTGATGATGACCCGCAGAGAGGTGCTCGAAGATCTGCGGAGGACCGAAGGCGATCCGCTTATGCGAGCGAAAATGCGCAGAGCCCGACAGGCGGAAATCCACGACTCCCCGGATCAGACGGGAGATGAATCATGACTGAGTTTCCGGCGGCATTCAAGGGCGTCGGCGGGTTCATAAGCCGCCACCGCGGGCTGATCCTCCCCGTGGGCGCCGCTGCGCTGATCTTTGTGATCCTCGTTCCGATCCCCCCTGTGCTGATAGATATCTTCCTGGCTATGAACCTGGCTCTGGCGGCTGTGATATTGCTGACGACGATCCACGTCCGCAGCCCGCTGGAGTTCAACGTGTTCCCGTCGCTGCTGCTGGGGGCGACGTTGTTGCGGCTGGTGCTGAACGTGGCGACGACCAGACTGATCCTGACCGCGGGAGCCGACGGCGCCGGACCCGACCAGGCCGCACAGGCCGCCGGAGGCGTTATCTACGCCTTCAGTTCGTTCGTGACTTCCGGATCGCTGGCTGTCGGTGTGATCCTCTTCACCATTCTCGTGGTCATCCAGTTTGTAGTAGTCACCAAAGGCGCCGCCCGGATCAGCGAAGTCGCCGCCAGGTTTGTTCTGGATGCGATGCCGGGCAAGCAGATGGCGATCGATTCGGATCTCAAAGCCGGTTTGATCGAGAAGGAGGAGGCCAGATCACGCCGTCAGGAGATCTCGAATCGCGCCGACTTCTACGGGGCTATGGACGGGGCGTCAAAGTTCATTCGCGGCGATGCCCTGGCTGCGATGATAATCACCCTGGTCAACGTTCTGGGCGGCTTCTACGTGGGGATGATCCAGTACGGCTGGCCGGCCGAGCAGGCCGTCGACGTGTTCACGCGACTGACAATAGGCGACGGACTCGTTACGCAGATACCGGCCTTCCTGATATCGATATCCGCGGCGCTGCTGGTCTCGCGCAACACCGCACGGACGAACCTGGGTGAAGAAGTCGTCGCGCAACTGACCGCGCGTCCGGTAGTCCTTGGCATAACCGCGGTGTTCCTGGCGGCGCTGACGCTGACGGCGCTTCCAAAGGCTCCGCTGGTCATCCTGGGGCTTGGATGTGCGGGGCTGGCATGGGTCCTGTCCCGCAAGGACCGAGTCGATCGGGAGCTTGAAAGTCCCCAGGCGTATTCTCAACCGGCTCGCACCGCCAAATCGTCGGAGATGGCGATCGCCGACCTGGTCGCCATCGACCCGCTGCGAATCGAAATAGGCTACGCGCTGGTTCGCCTGCTGGACGATTCGTCACAAAACTATCTGTTGGGGAGGATATCCGAACTTCGTCGAGAGATAGGCTTGGAGCTTGGTTTGCTCGTTCCTCCCGTGATCGTACGGGACAACATGAGCCTCGGGTCCCACGACTATTCGATGATCGTACGCGGAGTCGCCGCTGCCGGCGGACGGCTCTACCCGGCCCAGTTGCTGGCGGTCGCCGACGGCAAAGTCTCCGGAAAGCTGGTCGGTCGGGAAACCGTCGAGCCGGTAAGCGGCCGCGGCGCGGTATGGGTCACCGAACCGCAGCAGGACAAGGCGCGGCAGATGGGCTACACGGTTGTTTCCCCGACCGATGTCCTGATGAAGCACCTGGCCGGGGTCATCGGCGACAACGCCCCGAAGCTTCTGTCCAGGCGGCAGGTCACTGAGATGCTCCAGGCGGTCGCCGACAGGGACAGGGGGCTCGTCGATGAAGTGACCGACAAGCTGCCCGGATACGTGATACACAAGGTCCTCAGCGGTCTGCTGGCCGAACGGGTCTCGATCCGCGATCTTGAATCGATCCTGGAGAGTCTGTGCGACAGGGCGGCAACGACGTCATGCCCCGAGCTTCTGTGCGAGTATGTTCGCGGGGATCTGGGAATGTCGCTCAGTCGCCAGTACTGCGCCCAGGACGGAAAGTTGTGGTGCGTGTCGCTGGCGGCGCACACGGAAAACGCCCTCCATGAGCACGTGACAAGCGGACCCGACGGCGTGGCGATGACCGCCGGTCCGGAACTTGCCGCCAGGATATCCAACGCCGTCAGCAACGCCCTGGGCCGTCTGCGCAAGACGGGACGCCGCCCGGTCGTGCTGTGCGGCCCCGACGTGCGGAGAAGTCTTAAGCAGATTCTGAGAACGAGTGATCCGGATGCCGCCGTTCTCGGATACAACGAAATCGAATCTGTTGAGGTCCAGAGTCTCGAACATGTAGGGATAGACCAATGACCGAAAAAACGTACTATGCCGATACTATGGCCGGGGTCCTCGGCGAGGTCAAACACGACCTCGGACGAGACGCTGTAATACTGAAAACCCGCGGCTATCGCAAAGGCGCCTTTCTCGGATTTATCGGCGGAAAGGCCATGTGGGAGATTACGGCCTGCGCCGCGGCCGACTTGACGGATCAGGATCGGGACCGGGCCGGACAGTACGTTTCGGAAATACCTTTGTTGCGCTCAGATTCGCCCTTGGCGGATGAACGAGAAGCTCACCGCCCCTCAGCTCCGAAGCCCGAGAATCCCGCGGCAGCCGCTCTTGCCCAAATGGCCGGAGCCGCTCGGGGCTCCGGCGCCGCCGCGGGCCTGGGCCGCCAGGTCGACGATCTCAAGCAGATGATTCAGACGCTGCTGATCGGTCGAGACTCGACAAGTCCGCAAGCCGTCGGCGTATTGGGACGGTTCTATGCAAATCTCGTGGCCCAGGATGTTGAGCCTTCCCTGGCCCAGGAGCTCATCGACGGCCTGCGGCTGGATCTTACCGGGCGTCAGCAGGACGACGAGGCGCTGGTCCGAAAGAAACTCCGCGACAGGATCGCATCCCGGATCGAAACGATCGACCCGGACGGCGAGCCCGATAAGAACAGCCGAAAATGCAGGGTGATCGCGCTTATAGGTCCCACAGGCGTCGGCAAGACAACGACGATCGCCAAGCTGGCGGCGAATTTCAAACTCCGACACGGACTGCGCGTCGGCATGATAACGATCGACACCTACCGCGTTGCGGCGGTCGATCAGTTGCAGACGTACGCCGAGATTGTTGAGACTCCGCTGCGGACCGTCCTGAGCCCGACCGAACTCCGCCAGGCGATATACGCACTGCGGGGGATGGACGTGGTTCTGGTCGACACGACCGGGCGCAGTCAAAACGACCTGCTCAGGTTGAGTCAGTTGCGGAGTTTTCTAGACGCCGCCGACGCCGACGAGGTCCACGTCGTGGTGTCGGCGGCTTCCAATCCGCGCTGCATTCAGGGCATTATCGAGCGGTTCGCTCCGCTTGGCGCCAACAGGCTGCTGCTGACCAAACTCGACGAGGCTTCGACTTTCGGCGCCGTTCTTGACATGGCGCGGGCCGACATCGGTCCGATGGCTTACGTGACCAGCGGGCAGGAAGTGCCCGACGACATTGCACCGGCAAACGCCGAAGACATCGCCCGAAGAATAGTGGGGGAACAAGAAAATGCATAAAGATCAAGCCGCCAAACTCAGAGAAATGATGAGCCGCCCGACCGGCAGGAAAAGGAAGACTCCGCTCCCGCCTGCGGGTCGAATGACCAAGACTATTGCCGTCTGCTCCGGCAAGGGCGGGGTCGGCAAATCCAACATCGCGCTGAATCTTTCGATCCTTCTGTCAAACGCCGGCAACCGAGTGGCGCTAGTCGACGCCGACATGGGAATGGCGAACCTGGACGTACTGCTCAACGCGGACATACAGGGCGACATCTCGCACATCGTGGCCGGCACGAAGCGTCTGGAGGACATAGTTGTGGATCTTCCCAGCGGCGTGCAGTTCGTCGCCGGGGCGAGCGGGCTGGCAAAGCTGGCGAACCTCAGCGAGTTCCAGCGAACGCGACTGGCCGAAGAGCTTACGCAGTTGGAGGCCGACAATGATCTGATAATCATCGATTGCGCCGCCGGTATCGGTCCCAACGTGCTTCAATTCGCCTCGGGCGCCGACATTGTACTGGTGGTCACCACGCCGGAACCGACAGCGATCACCGACGCCTATGGCCTGATCAAAGCGTTGTCGCGACGGGGATTCCTGGGAAGCTTGAGCGTATTGACAAACGAGGTCGACAATCGTCAGGAGGGACGGGCGACATACCAGCGCCTTGCGGAGGTGGCCATGAGATTCCTCGGTATTCGTGTCTTTGACGCGGGGTGCATTGAGCAGGACTTCAAGGTTCGCCAGGCCGTCAGGCGACGCCAGGCGTTTGTGTTGGCCTACCCGAAATGCCCGGCAAGTAAGGCGACCGGGACCCTGGTCAACAAGCTGTCCCCCGGAGGAGCGCTTGTAAGGCAGAAGGAAGGTTTCTTCCGCCGAATGGTAAGGTTATTTGCGTGATTTGTAAGTACTGTGAAAACAATGATATAAATGTAGATCGCGGGCGTAGGGCCGCATCAGACGCCGCTTGTGAGCAAGCTCCGTTGTGTTAATATGGGTAAAATGTGCAAAAAAAATAGAGTTTATGGTTCAGGAATCCGTCTTGGAGCCGAAAACATAATTAAAGGCGCTTATGCAACCGGTTTGCCCCCTGGTCCAGGAGGCCCGCAGACCAGCTCGCCGACGGATTATGTGATTGATAGTATCTGATCTGACAATTAGTTATGGGTTACTGGGAGACCCGTTGAGGACAAGTGCACCTGCGTGCATGAAAGGAGCTGTATGATGAAGCGTTCTGAAAAGACGCCGCCTGAGCAAGTTCAAAAATGGTGGAAAAAGTATCTGGCCAAACGTGATGAAGAGTCCCGCAACCGTTTGTTGGAAAACTATTTGCCGATCGTGAAGTACTCGGCCGAGCGTTTGAGGGTTCGCCTTCCTGATGAGGTCGATGTCGATGATCTGATCTCAGCGGGGGTTTTCGGGCTGATGGACGCCCTGAAGGCTTACGATCCCCAGCGCGGCGTGAAATTTGAAACGTACTGCGCCCCGAGAGTCCGCGGCGCCATTTTGGACGAGTTGCGTGCTATGGACTGGGTCCCCCGACTTGTCAGGAGCAGAGCGTCTAAGCTCAACGCCGCCACTCACCTTCTCGAAGCACAGTTCGGTCGAAAGCCGACGTCGAAGGAACTGGCCAAGACAATGAAGTTGACGATGAAGGACTTCAACAAGCTCCAGCGCGACGCACACGCCACCGGCCTGGTCTCGCTGAGCCGCAAGTGGTACGAAACCGACGGCAACAAGGACGTTCGAGAGATCGACGTCCTTCGCGACGACCGGAGCGACGACCCGTTCAAGACCGCACAGAAGAAGGACATCAAGGAGTTGGTGACTCGCGGTCTTAGCCGGGCCGAACGCCTGATCATCATTCTGTATTACTTCGAAGAGATGACGATGAAGGAAATCGGCGAGACTCTCGATCTCAGCGAGAGCCGCGTCAGCCAGATGCACTCGGCGATTCTCATTCGCCTTCGCAGCCAGTTGGAGCGACGCAAGAAGGAGCTGGCCGCCGGCTGATCCTCAATACTCTCAGAATCCCAATGCAGCTTCTCAGAGCCTCCCTTTGGCCGGGAGGCTCTGTTATTGTGCGCCGGCGGGCGTTATAATCCCTCCGCGATATTTGAAAGGACTGCAGGATGCGTTTTACGAAAATGCAGGGCGCTGGTAACGATTACGTTTACGTTGACTGCTTCGACGAGCAGATAGACGATCCGCAAGCCCTGGCCAAGGTGATGTCAGACAGGCATTACGGAGTCGGCGGCGACGGGCTCATACTCGTCATGCCCAGCGAAACCGCCGACGTGCGAATGCGAATGTTCAACGCCGACGGCTCCGAAGGCGAGATGTGCGGCAACGGGATTCGCTGCGTGGCCAAGTACTCATGGGACCACCAGCGCAGTGACGCCAATCCGATGCGCGTTGAGACGATGTCCGGGATCAGGACGATCGACCTTGTGCTTGGCGATGACGGCAAGGCTGTCGCAGCCACGGTTGATATGGGCGAGCCGATCCTCGACCCGCCGAGCATCCCGGTCGCGATCTCGATCGAGCAGGTTGTCGAAGCTCCAATCGGCGCCGGTTCGCAGACCTTCAAAATGACCTGCGTGTCGATGGGAAATCCGCACGCCGTGATATACGTTGACGATGCGGCGAGCTTCCCGTTTACCGAACACGGCCCTATCCTGGAGCACGACGCGATGTTTCCCGAGCGCATAAATGTTCATTTTGTTCAGGTGCATTCGGGAAACGAAGTGACGGTTCGGACATGGGAGCGAGGTTCGGGTCACACGCTGGCCTGCGGAACGGGCGCCTCGGCGGTCTGCGTAGCGGGAGTGCTCGCCGGCAGGACCGACAGGAAGATCACCGCTCACCTGGACGGCGGCGACCTGGATCTGGAGTGGCGCGAAAGCGACGGACACGTTTACATGACCGGTCCGGCCGCCGAAGTCTTCACCGGTCAGTGGCCTCGGTAATCAGCGATACGATCTTCTCCGGCGACAGTTCGTCAAGCGAATCTACGACAATGTGAGCTTCGGCGGCAAGCTCTTGCCGCGGCGCCGTCCCGGTGAGTCCTATGGCGATCATCCCCGCTGTCCGGGCGGCCTGGATCCCGGCCGGGGCGTCTTCAACGACGGCGCAATCGATCGGGTCGACCCGCAGTTTTCCGGCGGCTTTGAGGAAGACCTCGGGGTGCGGCTTTCCGTGAGTGACGTCTCGTGCGGTGACTGCCGCGGCGAATATGTCCCTTCCGAGATGCTTGAGCACCAGTTCGACGTTTTCCGGCGGCCCGGAAGATCCTATCGCCAGTTTGATTCCCGCTCGCCGCAGCGATTCCAGCAGAACTCCCGCCCCGTGCATAGCCGGGAAGTCCTCGTCGAGTATTCGTCGGTAGGCCAGTTCCTTCTGGTCGTCCCAGACCGCCACCTCGTCGCCCGAGACATGATCGCCCCAGATCGCGGTTATGATCTCACGAGTTGTTCGTCCGAAAGTGGCGGCGAACTGCTGTTCGGTCATATCCTGGCCGTGGGTCTGCGCCATCCTGCGCCACGACTGGAAATGCGCCTGGTAGCTGTCGACCAGAACGCCGTCCATGTCGAATATGACCGCCGCTGTTTTGCTGTTGTTTTTCATGGGTGGCTGACGATAACTGCTTTAGCGCGTGATATCAAGCCTTACGTCTGCCAAACTGCGCCGCCCGGCGGAGTCCGCCGGTCGATATGGCATGGTTATGCGTATGTCGCCAGATGCTAAGATGCTGTAAAACAATAAGTTGTAAGAGTGGCACGTGCGTTGCAAACACACAGCAGGCCAGGGGCTCAGCTCCTGTCGGCCAGTGGGTGAGCCCCGCGAGGGCTTAGAACTATAAACTATGTATTGGACATAAGATAGCAAGGAAAGTGAGTTCATAATGGCTTCTAACAAGATCATCGGAATTGACCTTGGCACCACCAACTCGGTTGTGGCGGTTATGGAAGGCGCCGAGCCGAAAGTGCTTATTAACCAGCAGGGCAGCAGGACTACGCCGTCTGTCGTCGGGTTCACCGACAAGGGCGAGCGGCTTGTCGGGCAGCCCGCACGGCACCAGCAGGTGACGAATCCCAAGAACACCGTCTTCTCGATCAAGCGATTCATGGGAAGATGCCACAACGAAGTGGCCAGCGAAGAAAAGCAGGTCCCATACGGTGTCACCGGCGGGCCGCAGGAACTGGTGAAAGTCGCGGTGCGCGATGCGGAGTACACCCCGCAGGAGATCAGTTCGATGGTCCTGCAGAACCTCAAGCGAACCGCGGAGGATTACCTCGGCGAAGACGTGACGCGTGCGGTGATCACCGTTCCGGCCTACTTCAACGACTCGCAGCGGACCGCGACAAAGGAAGCCGGCGAGATCGCCGGGCTGACTGTCGAGCGGATCATCAACGAACCTACCGCCGCGGCCCTTGCCTACGGGCTGGCCGGCAAGAAAAACGAGAAGGTCGCCGTATTCGATTTCGGCGGCGGAACATTCGACATCTCGATTCTGGACATTGGCGACAATGTCTTCGAGGTCCTGGCGACCAATGGCGACGGGCACCTCGGCGGCGACGATCTCGACGAGGCGCTGATCTCGTATGTGGCCGACGAGTTCAAGAAAACCGAAGGGATCAATCTTCGCGACGACGCGATGGCGCTGCAGCGCCTGAAGGAGGCCTGCGAGAAGGCCAAGTGCGAACTGTCGACGGCGATGGAGACGAACATCAACCTCCCGTTCATCTCCGCGACCTCCGACGGCGCCAAGCACCTGACGATCACGATCACCCGAGCCAAGTTCGAACAGCTTTGCTCGGACGTATTCGATCGCCTCATCGGTCCGTGCAAACAGGCGCTGTCCGATGCGAAGCTGACCGGAGGCGATGTCGACGAGGTCATACTTGTCGGCGGATCGACGCGTATCCCCAAGGTGCGCAATATGGCCAAGGATGTCTTCGGGAAAGAGCCGAACCAGTCGGTCAACCCCGACGAAGTCGTCGCCATGGGCGCCGCGATCCAGGGCGCGATCCTCGCCGGTGAAGTGGAGGAGCAGATGGTGCTTCTCGACGTGACCCCCCTTAGCCTGGGCGTTGAGACTCTCGGCGGGGTGATGACGCGTCTGATCGACAAGAACACGACGATTCCGACCGAGAAGAAGGAGACGTTCTCGACGGCCGCCGACAGCCAGACCGAGGTCACGATCCACGTGCTTCAGGGTGAGCGGGAATTCGCCGCCGACAACAGGTCGCTCGGACAGTTCAACCTGACCGACATTCCTCCCGCTCCGCGAAACATGCCCAAGATCGAGGTTACTTTCGCCATAGACGCCAACGGGATCATAAACGTTTCGGCCAAGGACATGGGCACCGGCAAGGAGCAGTCGATCGAGATCAAGGGCTCTTCGGGACTCAACGAGGCCGAGGTCGAGAAGATGAAGAAGGACGCAGAACTCCACGCCGAAGACGACCGCAAGCGTCGCGAACTGGTCGACCTGAAGAACCAGGGCGATGCGATGGCGTTCCAGATGGAGAAGATGCTCAAGGATCAGGGCGAGAAGGTCTCTCCCGAAGACCGCAGCGCTATCGAATCGGGCGTGAGCGGGTTGCGCAACGCCCTTAAGGGCGATGACACGGAAGTGATAAAGCGGGCCATGCAGACCCTGGAGCAGGCCAGTCACAAGATGGCCGAAGACCTGTACAACGCCGCAGGCCAGGGCGCCGCGGGTTCTGCTGCGGCCGGGGCTGCCGGGTCCGATCAGGGCGCCCAGGAAGGGACCGACGGCGGCGGGGGCGACGACGTTATCGACGCGGAGTTCGAAGTCAAGGAGTAATCTCCGACTGCTTGCGGCCGGAGGGCTGCGGGGCTGCGATGCGCCGGCGAATTGACCGTTATGAAGCGAATCTACGTACTCAGCAGTGCAGTGCTTCTTGTGAGCATGCTCAGCGGCTGCGCCGATCCCCAGACCTACGTTACCGAATCGAGACTCAACCGCGGACTGGTCGTGGTGCTTCCCGGCATCGAGGGCCGCAGTGTCTTAAATGAAGAGATCTGTCGCGGGCTCGACGCCGGCGGCGTTGACTGCGCCATCGAACTGTACGACTGGACCAGCGGAGTGCCGCTGGGGTTCATCGTGAATCTCTGGTCCAGCCGGCGGAATCACGATCGCGCCGAAGACCTGGCCGAGCGTATTGCGCTGTACCAGTTCAACTATCCCGACCGACCTGTCGTGCTCGTCGGGCAGTCCGGGGGCGCCGCGGTGGCGACCTGGACCTGCGAAGCGATGCGGTGGGGCCGGAAGGTCGACGGGGTGATTATGCTGGCGGCGTCCTTGTCGCCGGGGTACAGGCTCGCGACGGCCCTGGAAAGCACCAAACGCGGGATCGTCAATTTCTACTCGTCGCGCGACGTGTTGCTGCTGTGGGCCGGGACGAGCATAACCGGAACGATGGACGGCAAGCACAGCACGTCGGCGGGCAATGTCGGGTTCTCTGTTCCTGCAGGCAAACTGTACACCAGGCAGTACGAGAAGCTGTTTCAGGTTCCATGGCGGTCGGATATGGCCAGCACCGGCAACCTGGGAATGCACATGACCAGCGGAGCGGCCAGTTTTGTGGCTCGATATGCAGCTCCGCTTGTCCGGGCCAAACAGTGGAATCGACGTGTGATCCGGAGCGTTACGCAACCCCGCAAGGCTCCGGCGACTCCGCCATCTCCGCCGGCGCCCTCCGGGCCGGTGCGTACGATAATGTCCCCCAGGCGGCGGGAGGCCGCGGCGATCAGTCGTCCAGCACCGCCGTTAAGGCGCTGATGTTGTCCTGGATCCAGTTGATCTTCTGTTCGATCATTTTCAGGAACGGATAGCCCTTGATGCGTCCGAAACTCCCTGTCGCGGCGATCGGGAGGACGCCTTCTGCGATCATCGCTTCGCACATCAGGTGCGGAACGCACTGCATCTCCTGCTTGGTTATCACGTTTACGCTGTCGTACCCGAGCATGAAGCGCTTGAAGCGGGTCATGTCGACGTATGCGGGCCACTTTGTGGGATCTTCACCGCCGCCGAGGATCGAGAACTGCAGCACGCCGTTTGCGAAGTCGATCACACGCTGCTGCACGCGTGCGGCATCGTAGTCTATCACCGCCACCACGTGCCTGTCGCGGAAGAGCATATTGCCGGGATGCCAGTCGCCGTGGACAATCTGTTTCGGCCAGCCGCCCAATCCGATCTCTTGAACCTTCTGGGCGGAGCTTAGATAGACGTCCTCGATTCGCTTAACCGTCGTCGGCAGTTCTTCGCCGGAAGGGCGGGAGTCGATCGGGAGCGAGCTTACTGTTTTTCCGATCGCCTGGCGGATCGCCGGAGCGTTGTGATAGCTTCCGGTCGGCGGATTATAGTCGCTGGTGAAGTTGGCCAGAAGTTTGTGGTACAGGCCCAGGATTCGTCCGGAGTTGAATGTGGCGTCCAGGGACGAGTCGTATCCCTTGCCCTGGATGTACTCGAACATCTCGTAGACCTGATCGTCAAGCACGAGCATGGAGTTGTTCGTGTCCCGCGTTCCCACCAGGTGGGGAAGCGGGAAGTTCTGGGCCGCCAGGTGCAGTTGCAGTTGGTGGGTGAAGGCGACCTTGGCCTGCAGGTCGCGTCCGTGCGCGCGCCGCTTGAAGAGGAACGTGCCTTTCTCCGACTTGATGATCACTTTCGGAGCCCGGCGCGAACCGGCGGGAAATCTCCTGATGCCCTTGATTATGCCCAGGTCATAGTGGCTCAGGCAGGTCGCCAGGAGTTCGGCTTCAAATGTCGCATGTTCTTTTGCCATATCGTATTTTGATTTGTCTGCGGCGATTAACACCTGCAAGTTTAGCATAGTAGCGGCACAAAAGCCCATGTCAAAGACCAATTCCGGAATTCTGTCGCCGAGGTTGCCGGGTCCGGTGGTTGAAAGGGCGGTAAAAACCTGTCAGAATGCGGGATATCACGGTTGATCCGCGAGTTTTTCAGCAGCCTGGCGGCGCCGCAGGAGTCTGTAGCGCCGCGGCGGACGTTTGGAGATTGAGATGATTAAGCGCTTAATGTTGTGTGTTGTCGGATTTTCGACGGTTTGCGCCTGCGCCCCGGGCGCCGCGTTCGGCGAAGTCTCACGCGTAACCCCGGTCGTTCTGGCGTACCGAAAAGCCGGTCCGGCGGTGGTGAATATTTCGGCCGAAAAAATTGTCTCCGCCAGATACGGAATGTTCGGGCGGGATCCTTTCGCCGATATCTTCCCCAGGTCGATGCGACAGAAATCCGCCGGTTCGGGCGTGTTGATTCACGGCGACGGATACGTGGTGACCAACGCGCACGTTGTCAGCCGGGCGATGCAGATAACGATCCAACTGGCCGACAAGACCCGCTACAAGGCCAAGGTCATAAGCTCCGACCCCAAACACGACCTGGCGATACTGAAGGTCGAACTGCCCGCCGGCAAGACGCTGCCGTATCTCCCGCTGGGACGCAGCGACGATCTGATGGTCGGCGAAACCGTGATAGCGATCGGAAATCCGCTTGGATTTGCAAGCACGCTCACCACAGGCGTGATAAGCGCCACCGACCGAAAGCTGACGTTCGCCGGCGACGTCGAGTACGGCGGTTTGATCCAGACCGATGCGCCGATCAATCCCGGAAACAGCGGCGGGCCGCTGCTGAACATTCGCGGCGAGCTTATCGGGATCAACACCGCGATCCGGGCCGACGCGCAGAACATCGGATTCGCCATATCCGCCGACACCGTAACCGAGCAGTTCGCGAGTCTGATGGACTTCGAACGGATTAACCGCGTGGTGTTCGGGGCGTCTGTCGCACAGAAACGCGACAGCCGGGGCGTCGCCATCACCGTCACCGACGTACGCGGGAAGACGCCCGCCGACGGCGTGCTGAAAAAGGGAGACGCGATAGTCTCGCTGAACGGGAAACTCGTTCGCCAGATTCCGGATTTCGTCTGCGGGATGACCCAGACCAAAGCCGACCAGCGGATCTCGCTTACGCTGCGTCGTGACGGCAAGCTGATAATCAAGTCGCTCAAGCTCACCGCTCGCCCCAAGCCCGACGGCAAGAAGCTTGCCCTGAAGCTGTTCGGGCTGACGCTCAGGGAGATCGACCGGAAGTTGGCCCGGGACCTGTCGCTGTCGACATCAGGCGGCCTGGTCGTTGTCGGCGTGGAGGCCGGCAGCCCGGCCCACAGGATCGGAATCGATCTGAAGGACGTCATATTCCAGGTCGAGCGGTACTATGTAACCGATTTCGACACGCTGGGGGTCATTCTCGAAGAGATCAAGCCGGGCGAGGCGATTCGCATCGGCGGGGCGAGGGGATACGTCAGATACTACACCGCAATAAGGGCCTCCGACGGCAAGAGGCGCCCCAGTGGCGAAAGGACATTCCGCAGATGAAAGTAGTCATCGCACCCGACACGTTCAAAGAGAGCATATCGGCCGGTCGGGCCGCCGCGGCGATCGCCGAAGGCGTTCTGGCGGTCTGCGGCAACGCGCAGGTCGACGTTTGCCCGATGGCCGACGGCGGCGACGGCACAGTCGACGCGATGGTCGCCGCCACCGGCGGAACATTCGGAGCCGCTGAGGTAATCGACCCGCTCGGTTCGCCGATACGTGCTCGTTTCGGACTATTGGGCGGAGGCGTGCAGAACAGCTTGCCCGGGCAGTTGGGCCTGATGACCGCTGAAATGCAGGCTGACGGGCAGGGGGCGCCCGGGCGAGGACGGGTCGCCGTCGTCGAGATGGCCTCGGCGTCGGGGCTGAGGCTCGTGCCCGCCGAGGGGCGCGACCCGATGGTGACTACAACGTTCGGAACCGGACTGCTGATAATGGCTGCTCTCGAAGCCGGAGCCGAGGAGATCATCGTGGCCATAGGCGGATCGGCTACGGTTGACGGCGGCTGCGGGGCCGCACAGGCTCTCGGCGTGTCGTTCGTCGACTCCGACGGCGAAGCGTGCATCTGCGGTATGGGCGGAGGCTCACTTGCGACCCTCGGAAAGATAGACGTTTCGGATCTCTATCCGCCGGCGACCAGCGCCCGCATTCGAGTCGCGTGCGACGTGAGTAATCCGCTGCTGGGTCCCAACGGCGCCGCGGCGGTCTACGGTCCCCAAAAGGGCGCCACCGCCGAGATGGTCGAGCAGCTCGAAGCCGGTCTGGCGAACCTCGCCGACATCGTAAACCGCGATCTCGGCATTGACATCTCGTCGATTCCGGGCGCCGGGGCCGCCGGAGGACTCGGAGCCGGTCTTGTCGCCTTCACCGGAGCGACGCTCGAAAGCGGATCGGAGCTGGTCGCATCGGCCGTCGGGCTCCAGCGCCGCCTGGCCGGAGCGGACCTGTGCATAACCGGCGAGGGATCGTTCGATGCGCAGAGCGCGTCGGGCAAGACGGTTTCGGCCGTCGCGAAATACGCCCGGGAAGCGGGCGTTAAAGTAGTGTGCATCGCCGGCCAGGTCGCCGACGACGCGCCGGCGGATATGTTCAGCGACGTCAGGTCGCTGGTTGATGAAGATATTACGGCTTCGGCGGCGATGCGTAATCCCGAGCCCCTGTTGAAGGCCCGGGCCGCCGAAGCTATGCTCGCTTTTGTCAGCGTTTGATACGGGAATACAAATGGATCATTTTGAGTACAGAAACGGGTCGTTGTTCTGCGAGCAGGTCGAAGTGTCGAAAATCGCCGCCGAGGTCGGCACGCCGGCGTACATCTACTCGTCGGCGACGCTGCTTCATCACTACAACGCCATCGCAGACGCGTTCGCCGAACTGCAGCCCACGATATGCTATTCGATCAAGTCGCTGGCCAACGTGAACATACTGAAACTGCTGGCCGCAGCCGGATGCAGCTTCGATGTGACAAGCGGCGGCGAACTGGCCCGGGCGCTCGTCGCGGGAGGGGACGCCTCGAAAATCGTGTTCGCGGGCGTAGGCAAGACCGCTCGTGAGCTTTCCGACGCGCTTTCGGCCGGTATCGGCGTGTTCAATATCGAGTCGGAGGCGGAGTTCGAGAATCTCTCGCGGCTGGCGGCGGAAATCGGCGCCAAACCGCACGCGGCGCTGCGTCTGAACCCGGACGTCTACGACCCCAAGACCCACACCTACACCGCCACCGGCAGGAAAGAGACGAAATTCGGCGTGGATATCGAACGGGCCGAGCGATTCTTCGACGCCTATGGAGACGATCCGAACGTCGTGCTTGACGGCATTCACATTCACATCGGATCTCCGATCTACTCGGCCCAACCCTACGTCGACGCGATCACCAAGACCCTGTCGATGATCGACCGGCTGGGTGAAAAGGGATTCGAGGTCAAGACGCTGGATATCGGAGGAGGTTTCGCCGCCGACTACGAGACCGGCGCCAGCCCGCTGGCCGCCGATTACGCTCGGGCGATCATCCCGCTGCTCAAGGACACTGGTCTGGCGGTGATACTGGAGCCGGGACGGCAGATTTCGTGCAACTCAGGCGTGCTGGCGACCGAGGTGCAGTACGTGAAGACCGGCGGGGAGAAGAACTTTGTGATCGTGGACGCTGCGATGACGGACCTGTTCCGACCGGCGCTGTACGGGTCGGAGCATTTTGCGTATCCCGCGTCGATCGACCCGACCGCCGAACCGCCGGAACGAAGAGCCGGTTTCGAAGCGCCCGGCGGGACGAAAGTGGACATTGTGGGCGGAGTGTGCGAGGGCAGCGATTTTCTGGCCAAGGATCGCGTTTTGCCCGCGGTCCGGCGCGGCGACCTGATGATAGTTTTCTCCGCCGGAGCGTACGGATTTGTGATGTCCAGCCAATACAACTCCCGCCCGCGAAGCGTTGAAGTGCTCGTCGAAGGCGGCGAGTATCGCATCATACGCAGACGCGAAACCTACGAAGACACATACGCCGCGGAACTGGATGTATAACCGCGGAATCCAACAGACCATCTAAGGCGAGGTTGACAGAATGAAGATGCCCGCGACTTTCCCGAGAATGTACGGTTGTTTGAGTTTGGCTGTTCTTGTTTTTGCGAGCGCAGCTTCGCCCGCGGTCGCCGCTCCGGTCAAGCCGACCGGACCGGCCGAGCCGATCTCGATAGATCAGACCCTGGAGGACGAGTACAGGGAGATATCCATGCATCTTAACCGGCGAAAGCGAGCCCAGGCGTCATGGCGCAAGCGACTGCATGACGAGGCGCTCGATCCCCACTCGCTGGTCAACGAGAAGGACGCCGACCCGCTGGCCGTCGTCCTCAGGCGGACCGGCGCCCTTATCGAGTATCTCAACACCCACAAGATGTTCTCACCCGGTTTCAGCAGGTTCGCCACGGAGTTCGTCGCACTGACGAAGGAGGCCAAGGCCGCCGAGAAGCCCGAGGCGCGCAAGGTGCTGTTCAAGAAGGTCTGCGCCCTGCGTCGAAGGGTCGCGTTTTCGAATCCGCTGGTGAACTTCGACAGGATCGTCTGCATGTTGGAGCGGCCCGGGCGGAGCCGGATCATCGAGCAGGCCCGCGCTTCGTATCGCGGACACAGCATCGGCGGCGGACCGATTATCGTCCGCAATTTCAAGGGCAAGCCGATCGTGACCGAAGTGCTCAAAGGCGCCAGAGTCGCCGCCGGCCCTTGGAAGGGAAAGGAGCTTGTCGGGAAATTCTCCGGGCTCGAGCTGAACTACAACGGCAAGGAGCTGCTTTTCGCCGCCACAACGATCGGCGACGTGTGGCGCGTGTTCCGATTCAATCTCACAACCAAGAAGCTTGAGCAGCTCACCGACGGGCCTTACGACGACTTCGATCCGCATCAGTTGCCGTCCGGACGGATAGTGTTCACCTCCACCCGCCGCGGCGGGGTTGGGCGGTGCGTTATCGTTCCCCAGGCGCTGACTTACACGCTGCACTCGATCGAGCCCGACGGATCGGACCTGATCTGCATGAGCTACCACGAGACCAACGAATGGGCCCCGACCGTCAGCCATTACGGCAAGTTGGTCTATACGCGATGGGACTACGTGGACCGTCACTGGGGCGTGGCGCATCACTACTGGGAGTCGTTCCCCGACGGACGCGACCCGAGAAACTTCCATGGAAACTATCCCCTGCCTCACCATGCCAATCCGGACGGCACCGATCCCAAGGATTACGGAAGGCGAAGTTTCGTTTACGGGCGGCGTCTCAGGCCCGACGCCGAGTTGTCGTTCCGCCCGATCCCGGGATCGCAGAAGTACACCGCCACCGCCGTCGGGCACCACCAGGGCTTCTCCGGCAGTCTGATTCTGCTGGATCCGCGCATTCCCGACGATGGCAAGATGGCCCAACTCAAGCGAATAACCGCCGAGTACACCTTCCCCGAAGTCGAGCGCGACGCGACTCATACGTTCGGCACCGCCTGGCCGCTGAGCGAGGATTTCTATCTCTGCAACTACAACTACGGTCTCTACCTGCTGGACCGGTTCGGCAATCGCGACGTGATCTACGATCCCGGCAAGGGCGCCTACCGCGTGCGCGACCCGTTCCCGCTGAGATCGCGCCGCATGCCGCCGGCGCTGCCGGTGATGACGTTCCAGGGCAAGCGGGCCGGCCTGCCGGGTCACAAGAGGGCGGTCATCAGCGTGCGGAACGTATACACCGCCGACAAAGTAGCCACACTGCCCAAGGGCATCAAGGTCAAGGAGATGCGGATCGTCCAGGTGATCCCGCAGATGCTCAACAATCGCTTCAGCGGGCAGACCGTGCGCCAGATCGCCTTCACCAGCGACTCGATCGGACGAATCCCGCTGGGAACGGTGCCTGTCGAATCCGACGGCAGCGTCTACTGCGAAGCTCCGGTAGGCAAGGCGATCTACTTCCAGTTGCTTGACGAAAACGGTATGGCGGTTCACTCGATGCGCTCGGCGACGTACGTGCACCCCGGCGAGCATCTGTCGTGTCTCGGCTGCCACGAGGACAAGTGGACCGATGCGCCCAGGCCGTCGGCCCGTCCGCTGGCGATGAAGCGGGCGCCGTCGAAGATCGTAACCGAGGTCTCCAGCGGAGCGATACCGTACAACTTCATCCAACTGGTCAAGATACCCGTATTCGACAAGAAGTGCGTCCCGTGCCACAAGAAGCATCCCAAGAAGGCGCCCGACATGAGCTACAAGTCGCTGGCCAGCCACAAGTACGTCTTCAGTTGTCCCGGCGAGAATCCGGCGCTTGAGATCAGGGGCGTAGGCGGTTCGCGCACCACGCCGGGGCGTTTCGGAGCCCACGTTTCGGGCCTCGTCAAGGCGCTGAAGACCGCCAGGCAGCACAAGGACGTCAAGCTGACAAAGGACGAGTGGAAGCGGATTACGCTCTGGCTGGACCTGAACTCCAACGAGATCGGCTGGATCGGAAACGATCAGAGCAAGATCAACGCCCAGAAGGCCGGCAAAGCCCTCTGGCCGTCAATCGACGTGGACCCGACGAACGTGACCGGCATAGAAAAAGACCGCCCGCTGCCCTGATCGCCGGGCTGCCGGTTACCCACCAGATACGACATCAGGAGGCGCCCCGAACGGTTCGCGCCGATCGGGGCGTGGCTGTAGACGCGGCATCCTGCCGCGTTAATCGTGGTCGCCGGAGGCGGTCAGTGATGTTGGGTGCTGAGTTTGCGGCGTCGGTAACGCGGGGGGCGGCCAGGGCCACGGCGAACGCGGCAAGATGCCGTGTCTACGAACGGCCAACGGTTCGCGCCGATCGGGGTGTTTTGTTGTGTGTCGAATATCTGTAGAAAAAGGGAGAATATTGCTATTGCTTCTCCATCTCGTGCGTCCTTTATATTAGTGGATTGATTATTCGCGGGAGTCTTGATGAGTCCGAATGATGCGAAACACTGCGAGCGTGACGAAGACCGGGTCGAGTGGATGCGATCGGTTCTGGACCGCCGCGAGGGTCCGCTGCTGCGATACGCGGCGCGGATCCTCGGCGGCGATCTTGAGCGGGCCCGCGACGTGGTCCAGGACGCTTTCCTGAAGCTGTGGCGATCCGATCGCTTCGGCTCGGGCGACGATGCGGCCCAGTGGCTGTTCGCCGTCTGCCGCAACAGGGCCATAGACGTGCTGAGAAAGGAAAAGCGAATGATCGGACTCAGCGACGAAGTCAAACGCAACCAGGCCGCGCCGGAAGCCGGGCCGCAGGCTAACGTCGAAAAGCGGGAAACCGCGGGGCGGATCGGTCAGGCCCTGGCCCAACTGCCCGAAAACCAACAGGAAGTGATGCGGCTGAAGTTTCAAAACGGATTCACCTACAAGCAGATAGCCGAGATCACCGGCCTGAGCGTCTCGGGCGTCGGATTCCAGATCCACACCGCAATGAAGACGCTGCGAAGGAAATTCAAGACAGCCGGACTTGTCGCATGAGGCGATAGGGAGAATGGAAATGGCGAACAAGTACACCGAACAGGAACTGACCGCGTTTGCGATCGGGGAACTCGACGAGCCCCGCGCCGCGGAGATCGAGAAAATGCTCGCCAGCGACGCTGAAGCACGCCGGACGGTCGAGGAACTGCGCGATGTCGGCGCTCTGCTGACCGACGAATTCGCCGCAGAACCGGTGCCGGAACTCACCTCAGCACAGAGACGACGGATCGAATCGCCCGGCGCCCCGAGCCGCCAACCGATACAACTGCAACTTCGCGTGCAACTGAAGATCCCGCTGTCGGTGGCGGCCTCGATACTCGTCCTGATCGGCCTGGCGTTCCTCGTGGGCAAATACTGGCCCGAATCGGAGCCTGCGATAGTGAGAAGGCCCGTTAATCCGCCGCAGATCGACAAGAGGATTGCGCTTGAAATCAAGTATCCGAGAGTGTGGCCCTCCGGCACGCCGGGCGTGGTCGACGATCCGCACGTGGCGATTCCGTCAACCGAGCCGCCGAAGCCGATTTACGTGCCTGTCGGTACGGTCAATCTGTCTCGCGACCAGGCCGTGCTCAGCAACTCCAGCATCCCAGCCGACAAGCTGAAAGTCATTACCGACGGCGACAAGAAAGGTGCGACGGCTTTGGACATCGGTCCCGGACTCAAGTGGGTGCAGATCGACCTCGGCGCCCGGGCGGAGATATACGCCGTGGCGGTCTGGCATTACTACGAGGTAGGTGAGGCCCGCGCCTACCGCGACGTTATCGTTCAGGTCTCCGACGACCCGGGTTTCACGAAGTACGCAACCGTGTTCAGCACCGATCACGACAAGTCCGCGGGCATGGAGCAGGGGCCCGACATGGGGTATGTAGAGTCGCCCTCCGGAAAAGTGATCGACTGCAAGGGGATTGCCGGGCGATACGTCCGGCTTTACAGCAAGGGCAACACCATCGACGACCGCAACCACTACACCGAAGTCGAAGTCCACGGCGTCAAGTCCGCCGCAGAATCCACGACATCCCCGACGCCTTTCCCGACCTCGACGGCGATACCCGATCGAGGCGGCGCTGTTTTCATATCCGGGTCGATGTAATCTGTCGCCGCCGAATGCTCTTGTTCGTTCGTCACTTGGCTGCCGGCGGTTCAGCGGGGTCAGCGGCTCGTTGTTCCGGGGCCGAGCTGGTGGTCTTCTCGCGCAGAACGATCAGGCCGTTGATCAGCGGCATCTGGTCCGGCGCGGGCGAATCGGATTTGGCTGCGAAATCGAGGACGAGGTCTGTGTCCAGAACCACGGTGAACTCCTTCCAAACCGCCCGGTCGGCCTTGCCCGCCTCCTTGATGATGTCGAAGTCCTTCAGCGCGGTCTTGCCGTTCAGGCGCACGTTGAATACTCGTCGTCCCGGCTGGTCGCCGGGCGGGGCCGCGAATCCGAGCTTCACCTTGAAAGCGCCCGGTCCGTCGGCTGGGGTCGTAACCGGCAGGATGCATTGCTTGACCCCCACGGTCCCAGAAGCGAACACGAACGGCTCGGCGGTGTTCTCGATGGGCGTGTATTGGGAGCTGCGGCGCACATCCCGTCCGCCGGGGTACAGGGCGGTCTTCACACCGTAAGCGAGTCTCAAATGATGTTTCTGCGGGCGGTTGGCGCTAATCCAGAGATTCCCCTTCACGTCACGGCGGTCGCCGCCGGCGCCGAAGTCGAGGTGGAGATGTTTGACCGGCAGACTCGGGCCGGGCTGGGCGAATTGCTGGGCCACGACCGGCGGGGTCGATACCTGTCCCAGCGCGATTGTGAAAGGCAGCGACCATGAGCACTTGCAGTAGACGGCGTTGGGCGGTTTGATCATCATGCCGCCTCCGCTGACGGCGTCGAACGAGCAACTCATGCGGCTGTGGAAGAACGTGTAAAGACCGTTGTCGCCGAGCAGGTCCTGGTAGCCGACGCCCAGCGAACGGCCGAAGAGGAAGTTTGTCGACGCCGAGAAGATGCCGCACTGCTTGTCCGATCTGCACCACGCCCAGTCCGTCTCGGCGCCTGTTATTGGGTGGATGCGCTGTTTACGCCGACCGGTTCGCAGATTATAGCCCCACGGTTCGGCGTAGATTGTCTCGTCCACGACGACCGGTCGCGTGCGGTAGTCGGCCAGTCGGTTCCACAGGAGCTTACCGGTCGCGCCGTCGTGTACGGCGATTCCGCGCTGCTTGTATCCGCCGCGCGGCCAGACGCCCCAGCCCTTGTCGGCTCCGCTTTGCGTACACAGGATCACCACGTCCTTCTGTGCGATCATGCAGAAACCTACATGCGGGTTGTAGTGCCTTGCGTATCGGCCCGTACCGTAGTTGGGCTTCGGCAGGAACCTGCCGCCGCAGTTGGTGATGTCGACGCCATGTTCGTAGAGGATCTTCCCCGTGCGGGCGTCGATGGCGGTCAGGATTCTTATATCTCGCTGGTCGAGCTGTTTGTCGAACTTCTCGAGCCGTTCAGGATCGTGTTTCTTGAGATATGCGCGCATTTCGGCGACCGCCTCACCGCGTCGCGGGCCGTCTTTTGCGTCGCCCTTGAGAATGTAGACGTATTTCCCGCTGATGGCGTGCCAGGCGCCCCATTGCATTCCCTTTCCCGGCCCGCCGAGACTCCACAGGGCCTTCCCGGTCGCCGCGTCCAGGGCCGTCATGCAGCGCCAGTCGGTCCCTCCGGCGACAAGATAGAGTCTCTTTCCATCGCGCCCGGCCGCCATCGCGAGCCACTTGGCGTCCTCAAACGGCGGGCGGTATTCCCTGACCACCTTGCCGGAGCCGGGGTCGAGCCGAACGACGACTTCCAGGTATCGCAGGAAGACGCCGCCGGGGCCCGCGACTGTGTCGGTCTTGCTGTGCGCCCGGCGCCATAGCGGGCGGCCGGTGTACTGATCGTAGGCGGCCAGGGCGCCGTCCTCTTCCGGAATCAGCAGGACCCCGTCGACGATCCATGAGCTGGCGGGGGCTCCGGTGCCGTGACCGAGATGGGGCGTGCCGTACCACAAGACGCCAAGCGGTCCCTTAAGCGCGGCGTCCCGGCTGCAGTTTGTGTGTCCCGCGTCGGCGTAGGCGTGGTACCACCCGCCCGCGTTTGCCAGGCGAGGGCGGACGCGCCTGGCCCAGAGGCCGTCGCCCTTGACGATCTTCCAGCCGGATTGTCCGGTAGTCTCAGCCCATTTCTCCAGCGCGTCGGCGTTCTGTCTCCCGCCGACGAGTGCGACGCCCCGGATTGGCTTTAGCATGCGGTTCAGATTCTCGGTATCCTTTGGCAGGGCGCCGCCCGCGGTCGCCGATTCCGACACGATCAAGTCGGCGAAGTATGAGGGAAACGCCAGCCTTGTTCCGGGCGCCTTGTCAACCGCCACGAGGCGCGAGATGTGCAAGCCGGCGCGGCTGTAGGCCTTTCGCGCTTCAGCGGCTTTGGCCGCGTCGCCGAAGACGGCGACAACATGGAAATCCGCCTGTTTGGCCAATTCATAGGCCAACCGACCGTTCTTGCAGTCGAGCACCAGTGCGTAGCCGGCCCTTACGCCGGCATGTTTTATGATCGACTTGGCCGCCGCCGCCGGCGCGCCTCCGGTCTGGAAAGGTTCGGCCTCCACCGCTTCGGCGATGACGCCGCGGGCCTTTGAACCTTTGCGTGCGAAACAGTAAATCGTGCCTCGCCGGGTCGCGACGAAAAGGCGCCCGTTGGCTACGATGAGTTGATTGGCCCGCTCGGCGACCTCGGCGGACCATAGCACCTTGCCGTCGGCGGGGTTGCGGGCGTAGATGCCGGAGCCCGCACCTTTCTTCAAATCCATGTCGAATGCCGAGTGGTAAAGGACGCCGCCGGCGTAGACGACCGACGACAGATCCGGATCGAAACGGAAGAATGTAGGCCGCTTGTAGCGGACGCTGATGGCCGAGTCGATGTCGGTCCAGCGGCCGGGGATGTCCAGCCGCCAGAGCGGTGTCTGCTTATCCTTGCCCTGGTCCTGCTTCTCGATCTTAACCGCATGCGTCCCGTAATACTGCACGGCGTCCTTGCGCACGCCGAAAACGGGCTGGAAACGGCCCTGCTGGTCGGGCCACTCCTTGTCCGTGCTCGGTCCGTGCAACGCGGGGCTTCGCCCCGTGGCGCGGTCGAACGAAACCAGCGTTCCCCATCCGGTGAAATAACCCCAGCAGTCCCTCGGAACCCAGATCGATTTGGTCGTCATGAACAGGTGTCCGGCGGGGGCCATGCTCACCCGCCAGCCCGTTTCAGCCTGTGTTCCGTTGCGCCAGATAACCTTGCCCGTGATTGCGTCAACGGCGTACAGGAAGGTTCCGTCGTGAGGGAACACGCCGGCCGCGAAGTAGGCGACCCCATCGTCCACGAGTACGCCCGTGCGGACCGGCCAGACCGACACCGGTTTACCGTACGCCAGGAATTGGCGGTCATTCGGAGCCGCCTTGAACTTCCAGACGACCAGGCCGGTTTCAGCGTCGAGGCAATAGACCCAGCCGTCATCGCCGCCGACATAGACTTTGCCCTTCCAAATCATCGGCGTTCGGTTGACCGCCGCCCCGGCGACAAACTCCCATCGTATCTTGCCGGTCTCCGCGTCGAGGCTTACGGTCCGACCGTCGTGGGCGCTTGTGAAGAAGAGCGAATTGCCGGCGGCGCTGATCGGAAGCGTGCACCACGTAATCCAGGGATACTTCGCCTGCTGCGGGGAGTGCGTCGGTTTGGGCGCAACGCGCGACTGCCGCGAGCGGAACGCCCAGATCTGCTCAAGCGGGGGGTCCAGACGCTCGCTTGTGACGCCGGTGCGAAGCCGGTCGTGACGCCACGTCGGCCAGTCTTCGGCTCTTCCCGCGGCGACCATGACAAGCGGCGGAAAGAACAGGCAGAACGATATGATCCTGGTGGGGAGCACTGCAATCCCTTTTCAGTTGAGATTATCCGGCCGAACTTCCGCCGGCGACCGCTACGGACCTTCCCAATGATTGTATCGTGTCTCCAGACCAAGGCAATGCAGTTCTCGATTCCGGCCGAGCGGCGGCGGTGTCTTCGCCGGCGCTTGAAACTCCGGCGCCCAGCCCGTAAGATTCCTGTGACGCACCGGAAAATTCGTTACAGAGACATCAGACGGAACTTGAAAAATGGGCATGACGATAACTGAGAAGATCCTCGCCAGGCACGCCGGACGCGACAGCGTGACTCCCGGCGAAAACATCTGGTGCGAGGTGGACGTGCTGATGACCCACGACGTCTGCGGGCCGGGGACTATCGGGATTTTTGAAGAGAATTTCGGCTCCGACGCCAAGGTGTTCGACCCGTCCAAAGTGGTGATCATGCCGGATCACTACATATTCACCGCCGACCCCAAAGCACATCGAAATCTCGAAATCCTCCGCGAGTTCGTCAAACGTCAGGGCATTAAGTATTTCTACGACGCCGACTTCGTGGCCGGCGATCAGGAAGGCGTGCCCGCTCCCTACGCCGATCGGGACGCCACCAGCTACGTCGGCGTTTGCCACGTAGGCCTGCCGCAACAGGGCCACACGCGCCCCGGCGAGATTCTGCTGGGCACCGATTCGCATACCTGTACGCACGGCGCGTTCGGGCAGTTCGCAACGGGCATCGGAAACACCGACGCCGGTTTTGTGATGGGCGCCGGGAAGATCTGGCTCAAGGTCCCCGAGTCGCAGAAGTTCGTTTTCAACGGACATATGCCGCCGCACCTGATGGCCAAGGATCTGATCCTGCACGTTATCGGACAGATCGGCGTCGACGGGGCGACCTACCAGGCCATGGAGTTCGCCGGCGATGCGGTCATGAGCCTGAACATCGACGAGCGATGCACGATATGCAACATGGCGATCGAGGCCGGCGGCAAGAGCGGGATCATCGCCCCCGACGAGGTCACCGAGCGATACGTGCGCCGGCGGGCCAATCCCGATGCGCCTCAGTACAGGGAAGTCTACAGCGACGATGATGCGGTCTACGCAGCGGTGACCGAATTCGACACCGCGGCGATCGAGCCGACGGTCGCCTGTCCGCATTCGCCGGACAAGCGAGCGACGGCGCGCGAGCTGGACGTCAAGATCGACCGTTCGTACATCGGTTCCTGTACCGGCGGCAAGACCACCGACTTTGTCGCCGCGGCGACTGTGCTCGACGGTCGCAAAGTCGCAGTCGACACGTACATAGTCCCCGCCACAATCGAAGTCGACAAGGATCTCGATCGCTGCAAGGTCGGCGGCAAATCGCTGCGGGACATCTTCTCCGACGCAGGCTGCCTGATCGGACCGGCCGGTTGCGCCGCATGTCTCGGCGGACCGTCCGACACGTTCGGCCGCGCCAACGAACCGATCAACGTGGTCTCGACGACCAATCGCAACTTCCCCGGCAGGATGGGCTGCAAGGAAGCAGGCGTTTACCTGGCCAGCCCGCTGACCGCTGCGGCCAGTGCTGTCGCCGGTAAGATCGCCGATCCGCGCGAGTACCTGTCGATCGACAAGGCTGTCGGCGTGGAATGATCGCCGGATAACAAATACTGATCCAGGAGATGCTCGGCATGGAAGATCAACCGCATCGCGTGGCGATGATAACCGGCGTGAGCGGCGGGCCCGGCAAGGCCGTTGCGGTAATGCTGGCCGAACTCGGCTGGTCGATATTCATTCACACCGAATGCTCTCCTGAAGAAGCCGAGGCGATCATCGACGATGTTATCGACGCCGGCGAAGCCAATGACCGCGACATCCAGGTCGCCGCCGCCCGGGCCGACCTCAGCGATCCGGACCACCGCGAGCAGCTCCTGGACCGCGCCCTGGACGCCATGGGCCAGATCGACATGCTGGTCAACGCTCCGTGGGACTCGGCCGCCGGCCCCGTGGACCTGCTGGAGCTTACGCAGGAGGACTACGCCGAACAGATGGACGCCACGGCGACTTCCAGCATATTCACCACGCAGATTTTCGCCAACGAGATGGTCCGCCAGGTCCAGGCCGGAATGATCGAGAACCCGCGGATCGTCACGATCAACTCGGTTCACGCCTACACCTCCAGCACTGACTACGGCCCCCAATGCCTGGCGCGAGCGGCGCTGTCGATGATGACCAGGCTGTTCGCCGACCGGCTCGGCGACTACGGGATCAACGTATACGAACTTCGCGTCGGGCTGCTGTCGGCAGGAGCCGAAGACCCGGCGCACGGAAAGTACGATTCGCTGATCGAGCAGGGGATCACCCCGATAAGGCGGTGGGGCAGGTCCGGCGACATCGCCCGCGCGGTAGCCGCCATAGCTGAAGACATGCTGACGTTTTCGACCGGGGAAGTGATAAACGTAGACGGCGGGTTCCACCTGCGAAGGCTTTGACGCGGCGCTACTCAGCGTCCAGCACCTGTCGATCGTTGCGGGCGATGATTGACTGACCCGGCCCGACGATCAGGAAATCGTCATCCCACCGGCCGCCGAACAGCTTTTCCAGAAGACTGATGTCCCCGTCGCGGACCTCCAGATCCCAGTTGTTCTCGCCGGCCCGCTCGGTTGCGATTTCGACGAACTCCGCTTCGTCGCACACGCCCATTTTCAGGTAGAGCACCTTCGAATACGCATCCCGCCAGTTGCCCATCGACTCGACGATGTAGTCGGCGTTGTCCTTGCCGTATTTCTCGACCATCTCCTCGTATGAGTCGCCGAGCCCGAGTTTCTCCAGGACGCCGGCCTGTCCGACAGGGGACTGCTGCTGCATCGACTTGCCGGAAGGATCGTAATCGCCGCGCTCGATCCATCCGGTGGTCATGTAATACGTTCCGGGGTTGGCGTCGAAGTACTCCTGGTAAGCCCCCCGCGATCCGAAGAACATAGTTATGCAGTCGTGCGCCCGCGGGATCACCAGCGGTATGCCGCCGGCCCGCAGACCCGCCACTCCGTCATTGCACCTGGCGTATCCCAGCAGTATCGCGTCGTAGTTGTCGTCGGGGCTCACGGAGTCTATGACGCCCTGGATCCTGGTCCGCATGTCGTCGGTTTCCAGATCGTGCAGCCCCTTGCGGAGGAACTCCAGGTCGACGTGGTGCGGCGACGCGGCGGCCAGGAAACAGGCCTCGCGATGGATTATCTCGCATCCGATGAACTTCAGGCGTTTGCGTTGTTCGTGAGCCATGCGGATGATCTCGGGGTGCTTCTTGTCAGACGCCGAAGAATCCCGATCCCGGGCGCCGCCCGCCGTTCTTGGGGGGCGTGGGCTTGGGTTTGGGCGCAACCGGCTTGGGTTTCACGCCGGGAGGTCTGGGGTTTATTATCCCCGAGCCGGGACCCTGGGGAATGATCGGAACCTCCCCGGACCATCCGGGCTGTGCGAACGTCAACTGGTGGAACGGTTCGTCGCTGAGATACAGAATCGCCTGGCTGCCGCCGTAGGCGAATCGCAGCAGACAGTCCAGCGTGTCGCCGTTGTGGTTGAGCCTGGCGACGTAGAGTCCTCGCGAGTCCCGGGTGGCCGAGCCGCTGACTTCGCCCGACCCGAGTTTCAGGCTTATCGAATCTGCGCCGTCGCCGGGCAGTATCGACAGCTTCTGCGGCATCCGGTTCTGGATCGCCGACATTACCGGATCGCGCAGCAGCGGCTTGGTGTTTCGCGGGGCGATCTCCGTATACGGTTTCGACGCGACGGCTTCGGCCGGCAGAACGTGAGCCGGGTTGCCCAACTTCACTCCGACCGGAGGCATAGTCCCCAGCATAATAACGCCCCTGGCCCCGGATGCTCCAAGAACCTTGTGGGGGACCTGGAAGAGCATCGTCAGCGTTCTTGACTGGCCGGGCGATATGTCCAGACGCTTCTTCTTGGGAAGGGTCGGCAGTATCGATGACGCCGCGGCCGGTTCGCCCAGCGACGGGTAGCTTTCCAGGCCGATTTTCAGCACCGCGGTCTGGCCGAAGTTGAACAGTTCGAGCTCGTCGTCGCCGGCCTTGACCTGCACGCTTATGCGGCAGTAGACGTCTCCCGGAGCGGCCGGGAAGAAGCCGCCTGCCGCAAACGAGTCGATCGTGCTCGTCACCGCACGGCAGTTGGCGAGGAGCTTGACCGGTTTGGGTTTCACTACGGGGTCGACGATGGGCTTCGTGATGATCGGCTTCTTGACCGTCCCGTCGCCGGGCGATTTCGGCGTGCCGTCGCCTTTGTCCGGATTGACCGCCAGCGGCGGCACGTCGGGGGCGAAATCCGGGTCGACCGGCGGGGAGCCTCCCATGAAGCTTATTGCAGCCCACAGGCCTATGCCGATGATCACCGCCGCCGCGGCGGTCATGATGACAGCCTTGGTCTGTGTCGACATCCCCGCGGTGCTCCGGGTCGGATGCTCTTTGACCGCCTGCTGGAGCTTTGGCAGATCTTCAGCCGCCGAACCTCGCTGCGGGACCACCGCCGAGACAGCAGCGTTAAGGGCAAGTATTTCGCGCCCGTCCATAGCCTCGGCCGAACGGCGCATGAAGTCGTCTTCTTCGGGTATATCCAGGGAGATGTCGTCGGAGTTGTCGGTGTCGACGAACGTGGCGAGTTCCTTAAGCTCCGACTCGTCGAAATGCATGAGAGACCCGGCCTTGTCGGCCCTTGCGGCCGCTTTGCCGGCGCCCGGGCCTCCGCGGCGTCTGGCGATGTACTCTTCGATCCGCCGCTCGGCTTCCTGTCCGGCCAGGGGCAGTTGGACTCGCTGACCGCACGCAGGGCAGCTTGTTTTCCGACCGGCCATTCGCAGGCTGACCTTCAGACCGCGCCCGCACGATCCGCAGTTGACGTGGATCTTGCGATTCAGCGCTTCCTTCATCAGCATCCCAAAGGCCTGATCCTCCGAGTCGCCCTCGAAAACCGGGCGCATCATGTCTATCGATCCGTTTGTGCCGATCTGGTGTCCGCAGTGCCCGCATTCAACGAGCCCGGCGGCTGTCTCATCGTCGGCGAGGCTGGTCTGTCCGCATTGTCCGCACAGAATCTTCAAATCACTGTTCCTTATTCGCCCTGCACGTATCGTTGAGCTATCGGCATTCTTCTGCCGGCCCCGAACGCACGGGTCGTAACCTTTATAACCGGCGCCGCCTGCTGGCGTTTGTACTCATTAGCATCGACCATTCGCACCGCACGGTTGACGATTTCAGTGTCGAATCCGTCGTCGATGATCTCGCCGGCCGTCTTGTCCCCTTCAATATACCGCCAAATGACCTCGTCGAGAAGGGGGTAGGGCGGCAGTTTGTCCTCGTCGAACTGATCCGGCTTCAATTCCGCACTCGGCGCCTTGGTAATTATACCATCGGGAATGCGGTCAAAACCGACTTCCGCGTTCAATTGTTCGGCCAATTTGTACACCAGCGTCTTCAAAACGTCGCCGATCGGGGCCAGTCCGCCGCACATGTCGCCGTAAAGCGTGCAGTAGCCGGTCGACAGTTCGGACTTGTTTCCCGTGGCCAGCGGGAGGTGCCCGAAGGCGTTGGAGACCGCCATTACCAGCGCGCCGCGGATGCGGGCCTGGATGTTCTCGGCGGCGATATCGACGTTCCCGCCGTCCAGCAGGCCTTCGAAGGCGCTCTCGGCGGCCTCGTGCATCCCATCGATCGGAACCACCCTGTAATGAATGCCCAGATTCTTCGCCAGCAGCGCCGCGTCGCTGAGGCTGTGATCGCTCGAGTAGCGGCTGGGCATCGCCAGCGAGTAGACGTTTTCCGGCCCGACGGCGTCGGCGGCAAGGGCCGCGACGACCGCAGAATCGATCCCGCCCGACGAGCCGAGCACAACGCTGCTGAAGCCGCACTTGGTGACGTAATCCCGCAACCCCAGCTTGAGCGCCGCAGAAAGCCGCTCCATCTCGCCGCCGAGCGGTTCGATTCGCTGATCCCCGCCGGCAGGGTCGACTATCAGCATATCCTCGCAGAAGCCCCTGGCCCTTGCGATTATCTCGCCGTCCGGCGATATCGCGCAGCTCGTGCCGTCGAAGACCAGTTCATCATTGCCGCCGACCTGGTTTACGTACAGTATCGCCCGACCGCATCGCGACGCCTGCCGCCTGAAAAGCTCCTCGCGCGTGGCGGCTTTGCCCTGTTCGTAAGGGCTGGCGGACATGTTGATTATCAGTTCGGCTCCGTCGTCGGCGAGCATGGCGATCGGGTCCTGTCCGTAAAGCTCCCGCCCGAGAGCGTCCGCGTCCCAGAGATCTTCGCAGATGCTCAGCCCGATCCGCCGCCCGGCGATTTCGATGCACCCGGGCCGATCGCCCGGCTCGAAGTACCGCGTTTCGTCGAACACGTCGTAGGTCGGCAGCAGCGTTTTGACGTGAACGCTCTCGACGCGTCCATCGGCCAGAACGGCCGCTGCGTTCTGGAGCGGGCGGCCCGCAGCGCCAGGATTCGACCGGACAAAACCGACCAGGGCCGTGATCCCCCGGCAGGATTCAGCCAGCTTCTCAACACCGGCAACCGAGTCGGCGACGAATCCCTCTTTCTTCAGCAGATCGCGCGGCGGATACCCGACGACCGAAAGCTCGCCAAAGACAACGACATCGGCGCCGCGATCCTTGGCGCGGGCGATAAAGCCGCCCATCTGCGCAACATTTCCGCGGATATCGCCAACGATCGGGTTGAACTGTGCCAAAGCAATTTTCATCAGGTCATTTGTACTGAATAGGGATCGGTTTTTCACGGAAAAACGCTCAAACCGCAGCATTTGCCCGACACTGGATCCGGCTCCGCCAAATCCGACCGCACACGCAGCGGCCCGGCTTTTGTTTCGGCCTTTACGGGACGCCGGCGGCTGGACTACAATCGTTCGTCGCCGCCGGCTGCGTCAGGCCGTCTGACGCTGTAGCCGCGAATATGACGAGCTGACATTAACTGGCCCAGGGCCAACGGAGTATCGCATGAAAAAGTTCACCTTCAGCGTAGTCTGCGCCGCGTTCCTGTTGTCGATCTCCATCGCGGGCGACGGTCCCGCGGCCTACGGCGGGCGGCCTTCGCTGATGCCCAAGCCCGCCAGGGTCACGATGACCGACGGACAGTTCGCCGTCACGCCGAAAACGCGAGTGCTGTATTCCGGCGATGACAGGCGTCTGCCCGACGCCGCTGCGTACCTGGCCGGTCGGTTGACCCAGGCGCTGGGCAAGAAGATCGCCGCCAGAGCGGTCGACGCCGCCAAGGCTCCGGATGGGGCGATCCTGCTGACTACCGCGGGCGCCGACAAGGCGCTGGGCGCCGAGGGCTACGAGCTGAGCGTGACGCCGAAGTCCGTGCTGATCCGTGCTCCCAGGGCCGCCGGGGCGTTTTACGGCGGGATCACGCTTCTGCAACTGGCCCCGCCGGCGGCTTTCCGCGGACAGGCCATGGTCGAAGGCGTACTCGGCGGCAAGCCGTCCGGCGCGCCGACCCGCTTCAAGCCGCGACCGTGCGATGCGCCGAACATCCCGACGATCGGTCCGGCGTCTTCGCTGGACGTTCGGTGTGCGACGGTCCGCGACCGGCCCCGATTCGCATGGCGAGGGCTGCTGATCGATCCGGCCCGGCATTTCTGGACGATCGATGAGCTCAAGCAGTACGTCGACTATATGGCGATCCACAAGCTAAACAGTCTGCAGATCCACCTGACCGACCACCAGAGATGGTGCGTCGAGATCATGAAATACCCCTCGCTCACGCCCGAAAAGCAGCGCAACTCCAAGGACGCCAGCCGCATCAAGAACGCGACGTACCACAACCCGGCCCGCCGCTACTACACCCAGGACGACCTGCGGTCGCTGGTGGCCTACGCACGCAGGCGGTTCGTGAATATCGTTCCTGAGATCGAAATGCCCGGCCACGCCGGGGCGTTCATCCGCGGCATGCCCGAGTGCAGTTGCACCGTCAAGGGCAAACTGACCGGCGGCGGGGAGATGTGTCCTGGCAAGGATCGAACCTACCAGGTGCTTCAGGACATACTGGGCGAACTGCTCGATATATTCCCCAGTCAGTACATTCACATCGGGGCCGACGAATGCAGCAAGAGGCGCTGGTCTTCCTGCAGCGACTGTTCGGCTCGCATGAAGGCCGAGAAGATCCCCGACGTCAAACATCTGCACGGATACTTCGTCGGTCGGATGGCCGCGTATCTGCAGAGCAAGGGCCGCACGCTGGTCGGCTGGGACGAGATACTCGAATCCGGCGCCAAGGCCGGGTCGATCGGGATGTATTGGCGATCGGGGCATTCGGACGAACTGGTCAAGAAGGCCGCCGCAAAAAAGCAGCGGCTGGTGATGACCCCCACGGCCCACTTCTACTTCGATTACGTCCAGTCGCCGGACCGCAAGAGCGAGCCGCAGGGTTTCGGACGCAGCGTAATCACGCTTAAGACGGCCTACGCGATGAACCCGATCCCGGACTTTGTGGCCGCGGCGGACCCGAAGCTCGTCATGGGCGTTCAGGCGAATCTCTGGGGCGAGCGGATGAAGACGTTCCCGCACGTTTTGTACATGACCTACCCGCGGGCGTGTGCGGTAAGTGAAATCGGCTGGAGCCCGGCCGGGCCGCGCGACTACCCCGAATTCCTCCAACGCCTCAAGACCCACCTGAAACGATTGGACGCGGCCGGAATCAACTACCGCCAACCGACAGCGATCGATAAACCGAAACCGTAGCATAGGCGGGGGGGCGGGGCTGTTGAAAGAACTCTCTGGTTCTCGGACTCTGAGGGCTCGGATTCGACAGGGCCTGCCTGCCGCAGGCACGGCAGAGCGGCCGGCCTTGGCTGGCCGCGTCGCCCTGGGGCTTCAAGCGCGTGGCATTCAAGCCCTGAAAGGGCCAACATGCTCTTAATACATGAGTTGCGCCTCTGTAGGGCTTGGGTTTAATGAGGTCGGTATACCCAGGGCGATGCTTCGGCCTGGGGCCTGCGCCCCTGCCCTGGGCTGACGAATATGAGCCCTTCAGGCTCCACAACTGAAGGCACATGAGCTTCTCAACATCCCCACAGGCCTGGAGGCGGGGCAGTATTCTCAAGACCCGGCGGTTCGCGCGAATTCGCAGCCGCATGAGGGCTGCGATTGCCGCACGTAAAACATCTAGTCAATTGACGGTTGATCTTCATCGCTGCATAATGCCTGGGGTTGTTTGCCGTTGGATACGCAGTTTTCATCAGGGAATAATAATGGGCGATTCGGCCGGGACAGATAAGAGCACTGACACTTGCGCCGCAATCGGCGATCTCGTAGAACGCTTCGAGCGGAATATCGACTCATACCGCAGCGGAAACTACAACGAAACGCTCGTCCGCCGCGAGTTCATCGACCCGATGTTCGCCGCACTCGGGTGGGATATCGACAACCGCGCAGGATACGCAGAAGCATACAAGGACGTTATCCACGAGGATGCAATCAAGGTCGGCGGCGCCACCAAGGCGCCGGACTACTGCTTCCGGGTCGGCGGTACGCGGAAATTCTTCGTCGAAGCCAAGAAGCCGTCAGTCGACATCTACCGCGACAGCCACCCGGCCTATCAACTCCGCCGCTACGGATGGTCGGCCAAACTCCCGCTGTCGATCCTCACCGACTTCGAGGAGTTCGCCGTCTACGACTGCCGCATCCGACCCAAACAGGGCGACAAGGCCTCCACCGCTCGAACCAAGTACTTCACATTCGACGCCTATGTAGACAAGTGGGACGAAATCTCGGCGATCTTCGCCAAGGAATCCGTCCTCCAGGGCTCGTTCGACAGATACGTGATCGGCAAGAAGAAACGCGGGACCGCCGAAGTAGACGCCGAGTTCCTCAAGGA
>Ga0180430_10000199_pt1 | contig 68848 bp, 108 predicted proteins | sample SS_ome_9_FD_132999 | JGI IMG/M metagenome (GOLD analysis project Ga0180430, IMG submission 132999) | Hypersaline lake sediment archaeal communities from the Salton Sea, California, USA - SS_1_S_2 metaG | ecosystem: Environmental > Aquatic > Non-marine Saline and Alkaline > Hypersaline >...
AAGAGATTTGCTAAAAGCATACTCATACATCAAATACGCAGATGATCACAAAGAAGACGGCTGAAAGAGGTAAAAGATCGTGGTAAACTTCGAAGTCAACATGGACTTCAGTAAGAGCATTAGTCAAGCTAACGCTCTATGGAAGAAGACAAGTAGCCTTCAGAGTAATTTCTTTGCAGCGAAGAAAGAAGCTGAAGGAATGCGAGATGCACTTCAAGATAGTGTTAGGCAACTTCGAATGTCAGGAGCATCTTTAGAACAGGTTGCAGCACTAGAAGGTAGTGTTGCGAATAAGATGCAAATGCTTGAATGGAGATTGCAAGATGTAAACGATCAGCAAGAAGCATTCAATGAACTTGTCGGTCATGGCGGAGATCAATTAGCAGACGTCATCAGTAGGATCCCTCTTATTGGTGGATTACTATCACCAATGTTTAGACGACCGTTAGATAGGTTGAATGATATGAACATGTCAATGGGCCGCTTCAATAAAGCGTTTGCTACATTGACGAAAGATGGTAAATCACTAGATTCTGTTTTCTCTGGGTTCTTCCAGAATTTCTCCACTAACATAGCGACGTTCGGTAAGAACTTCCACAAAGCATTCTCCGGAGGGGCGACGGCGATGCTAAAGAATATCCCCACTATCTTCAGTGGTATAGCAACAAGCGCTGGTGCACTGATTCCAGTTCTGGCCAGCATCGCCCTCCCTATTCTTGGTATTGTAGCTGCAGTGTTCACGCTCAAAAAGATTTGGGATTTGAACATTGGCGGCATTCAGAAACAAGTGTTTGGATTGATGGGTGTTTTCAGAGATGTGTTTGGAAAGACGATGATCAATTTCCAGAAGTCTCTTCAGAAGCTTGGGCCTCTATTCAAACTCATCTTCACTCCCCTCTTCACAATCTTAAAAGGTGTTGGAAAACTACTTGGTGGATTGTTTGATGGAGTATTCGCTATCATTGATCCGATCTTGGATGTGATTAATGAAATATTTGCACCTCTAGCTGAAGGACAATCACAAGCAATGGGTCTTGTTGATGTCTTCGGTATTCTTGCTGATACACTTCGTGTTGTTGGTAAGATCGTCGGGTTCGTCTTGAAAGTTGCACTTACTCCAATGAAGTTGATGTTTAGAGTTGGTATGGCAATTGGAAAGGTACTCGCTGGATGGGTCGGAAAATTCATGAAGCTTAAGTTCGTACAGAACTTCGTTCAGAGAGTGAAGGATAACTTTGAGATGTTGAAATCAGTGTTGGAAGCATTACTCAAACCGTTCAAATTCCTAATTGAAGGCTTTGAAAAGATCAGTAATTTCTTAGGAGGAGACGAGGAGAAAGAGATAAAGGTAAAAGATGTATCTCCAGGTGCAGCAGGGATATCACCAGCTGGAAGACCTGTTACTTCTGTCAATAATACATCAAGCAGAGTGATCAACAATAATCCGAACATTACAGTGCAAACAAGTAGAGAGATCAGTGGAGCTGGCGGGAAGCAGTTTGCAAATACACTTGGAGGTATGCTGTCTAGTCAGAATGCAGCATTGTAGGTAGAATATGACGAAATTTAGAATACGAACAAATGACAACACAATCATTGAGCTTTCCGTAGTAGAGAGTATGAGCTTCGGTGGTGAGCAAGCTACTATTGTGTATGAAGCGCCTGGATCAGACGGCGGAACAGTTATCACTACTGGGAGAAAGAACACTGCTGTTGTTCTAGCAGGTAAGTTGCTTGGAACAGATGCGATCGATGTAAACCAGAAGAAGGTTATCATAGAAAGGCTTCGTAATGCAGGAACGCCTATCAATTTAGATTCACCAATTGACAGTGAAGATACAGGAAGATATATCATCAGTTCATTTTCAGGAGGACTTCCACAAGGCACGCAGAGATATATCACATTTGAGATGACGTTGACGGAGTACCGTCAAGCAAACGTTAAGCAGAGTAGCTTATCACTTGTGAATTTTCAACCGTCAGAATTGCTCAAGCAACGTGCTCGTGATCGGAATATATTAGTATGAGCAAACGAATTCAACTGCAGAGCAAGATCTTGGTGAATACGTGTCAAAAATGCGGTAAGCTAATGTCTACTTGGTATAAACCCGAAGGTAAAAAGATACGTGAAGAGATTCATGCGAATAAAGCGGGGTGTATCTGCTAATGGCGATTAGACAAATTCTTCGTATTGGAAGTGGAGATAACTCAATCGAAACAACTGAAGGCTACAACTTTAGTGGTGCGTTTGATATTGATGAGCTGCATGGCATCCTTACGTTTAGTCTTCCGTATTTACTTCCTGGACAGAAGAATGTTTCAGAGCAAGATATTGATCTAACCAGATTGAAAAAATATGACACTGTACAGTTGTACTTCAGGGAGTATGGAGAAGGAGAAGTTGTTCCAAACACTACAATACCTGAGGATTTAGATCTTATATTTTACGGTTTCATAAAGAGTATTAAGCTCGCAAAGGGCAAGGATTCTATACCGTATGAGATTGAAGCGCACGGTACACTAGGGCTTGCTGAGGAACGTACTTTGGTATTTGAAAGAAAGGAAGGCGAGCTACAAAACTTATTGGTTGGTTCAACACTTGGAACGGAGTTAAACCCCGACGACATTGGAGTATTGCAATTAGCATTCAGTTCACAGACCAACGAGATTATTCCAAGAGTTGAATTTCGTGATGTAGATGCTAACACTCTTTTTGTGAAAATCAATAGCGCGAAGAACTTGAAAGATGTATTGTCAAATATCAAAGAGAATTATGCACTCATCATCCATCAACTAGGCGACGGAACGCTTCTTGTGCTTACACCGTTCTATTTGCTTAGTGCGAGAGAAGATGATTTCTTGAATGTGAATAGTTGGTCATTTGAGTTGGGAACAAATGCATACGAATTAGATTACGGCGATCTCACAAACAATATCAATTCTGTTGTTGTACTTGGTTTCTATCCGCATTTTGGAATGGCTGTAGATCCAGTGATGGTACAATTGAATGCTGGTGCTGGAAACGCTCCAGGACCAGAGAGCTACAACTATCTTACATTTGAGAATAGAGATATTACAAGTGACGAAGACTGTCAGAAAGTTGCAAGACAAAAGCTCTTGGAGATTACTCGTAATTACGCAATCAAGTTTAGAACCAAATTTGATCCAGCAATGCATATCGGACAACCTTTCACAATCAATGACAACGATAGATTTACAACGAACCAGGTATGGATCATCAAGACTCTTGAGTGGACGATCTCGAAAGATGATGTCAGTGCTCAGATAACAGGATATGCAAACTCACTTGATACTTTCCCAGAAGATATAGTCATCTCGAATACTGGAATCGCTGATGTTGACGCTCTGGAAATCAGAGAGAAGTTGGATGACCAACTTGTCAATTGGAATGGTAATTTCTCATGATAGCAAACATTGATTCATTAGCAAAGATCATTCGAGGAATGATCAGCCAGGAACTGGTACGGAACCAAGGACTGCAAGTCTTTAAAGTCACAGACACAAATGAAGACACATACACTGTCAACATTCGACACTTGAATAAACAGAAGATAGCATACAATGACGTTCAAATCATCGGTCTTGGAATGGGAGATTTCAAAGGCACATTCAAATTACCGGCTACTGACGATTTAGTCTTGGTTGGTTTCGTCGGTCTTGACAGTCAAACACCAGTTGTACTTGGTAGCTTGATCGACAATTTCACACAGAGTCCGGATGGTGTTCCAGTCATTCAAGAGAAAGAATACTTACTCACGAACACTTCATTCGGATCAATCATATTCATGAGCGCAAACAATGACATCATACTCAAAGCATCAAATGCTGGAGATCTTGATGGAGGTGCAAAACTACGAATCAACGCTGATGGTAGTTTCAAGCTCTTGAATAAGGACGGCTACGGGATCCATGTAGATTCCGCGGGAGCTATGACGATAGCGGGCGTGACGGTGAATTACACACAGACTCCAATCACGTTTTGATTATTTTTAAATAGCTCCAAAACCACATCAAATATAAAATATATGAGGAAACCGCGATGGTACTCGTTGCAACAGATCAAGGGACATCAACTCACTCGGGTTCGGTATGTGCTGGCGTTGTTGCTGGCACTCTTGATGCTGGCTCTAACACTTTCGTCAGCATTGAGTCAGAACTTGTTATGGTGGATGATGGTACGATGGAAATACCTTCTCATCTTAACCCTCCTTGCACTCCCGGTACTCCACTGGCTCATAGTTACTCACCGGATACCTTGGCTCAAGGATCCGTGACTGTAGACGGTGAAGCTATGGTTTTGATCGGAGATTCGTTTTCAGGAGACGCAACAGAAGTAGACGGAGCGGGTATAAACACCTTCGTGCAGGTAACTTGAGATGGCAGTAACGTTTGAACAAAGACTTGGAATAGACATTCTTCTGAATGTAGTGAGCACAGATGACACAGAGATAGGTGCGAATAATGATTTCAAGCAAGCAATCGGAACGTCGAACTTGAATCAAGCAATCATCAATAGAATACGGACGATTCGTGGCGAACTAACACTACACCCAGATTACGGTTCACGTTTGCCTAATCTTATTGGAACAATTCCGAATGAATTCACATTGGGATTAGCAAGACAGCATGTCAGGGAAGCGTTGTTACAAGAGCCACGTATTGATACAATCGATTCAATATCTGTAACATACACTGATTCCTCAATGAAGGTATTATCGATTGATATTATTGTCACTCCAATCAATTCAGAAGAGCCTTTGAACATTGTGTTTCCGTTCGGATTAACTGGAGAGGAGAATCAGTTTGGCACGATCAACACTGACACAAGCACAATACTGAGTGGATAAACATGAAAGAAAAAATTATCGAAAGCATTCATGCGACGAGATCGCACTTTGAAGGTAAGCAATGCTCTACTCCATCTTACTTCAGACATTTAGAAAAGGAATTTAGATTACGTGATCTAAATGTACCTGCAGATGAGTTGAAGAAAGCATTGAAAGAGAAGATTCAACAAGGAGGGTTTGTAGTATAATGGCAGCGGTACAATTCACAGTCAAACCACTGAACGACATCATCAGCGATTTATTGCTGAACGTGTTCAACAATATTAATGACGTCACTGACGGGAACGCAGGAGGTATCATGCGCCAGATGCTTGAAGCTGTTGCACAAGAGATCAGTTTGCTTTACGATCAATTGCAAAATATCTACGATGGCTCAAGAGTTAGTACAGCTATCGGAACAGATCTAGAAGAGATAGGTCTTCTTGTTGGAGTTGATAGAAAAGACGGAACGAACTCAACCGGGTTTGCGTCTTTCATTAGAAATCAAGTTGCAGGAGCTGATTTTACAATCTCTGCTAATTCAATCGTGTCTACTCAGCCAAATACAGGTGAGGAGCAACTCAGATTCCTAGTAGCTAGTGATACGATATTTGATGCTGACATTGATGCAGAATCACATGATTATGTTGACGGTCTACTTTACTATCCAATGGATGAACGACTTATTGATAGCGTTCAGCAAGTTTCAGCAACGGTAAGTGCTACTCCCGGTACCATTCTTACTCAAGGTGTTGATTACGAAATCTCCTCAGTCTCGAATCAATTGATAGTCGATCCAAATGCTGTTCTTCTCGTTGATGACTGTGAGACAGCTAATTGGACAGAGAGCGCAGATGCAACAGCTGATGCTCTTGACGCTGTTGACTTTATTCAAGGTGCAAATTCATTAGATCTTGGTAAATCTGGAACCAGCTCAACACTTGCAAGCTATGAGAAAGTTCTTGGAACTGTTGTAGACGGTACTGATAAAGATATGCACCTAAGTTTGAAGATCATTGATAACACAGCTCTTGCGAAGATTGACAGGATTGAAATTACATATGGCTCTGGTGGAGATGCGACTAATGCATACACATTGAGTTTTTCAAATTCCGACCTAGCTGATGCAGTCGGAAGTTTCTATAGATTCTTCATTGACAGGACAGACACTGAACTTACACAAACAGGCTTTCCAAGTGTTGCAGCAACGAACTTTATCAAGATCGATATTTACACAAATCTTGCAGGAGACGTCCTCACATCTGGTGATGTGAAGATGGACTTCTGGTTCTTTGGGGATAGTTCACTCTACTCAGGAGACACAATCAAATTCATAACAACAGGAACAGTTCCAGACGATGGCACATCATTCTTAGTTGATTACAAACCGCTTTCGAAAGAAGTTCCAATCATCAGTGAAGATGTCGGAGCAAAATATAATGTTGGTGCAAACAAGATCGTATTCAAGGTATCGAGTATTCCGAGTGTTGACGCGGTCAACAACTACGAAGCAACAGAAGGCGGAACAGATATTGAGACGGATGACGAACTTCGCGATCGCATCCAAGAATCAAGTCTTGCAGGAAAAGCAACAGCCAGTGCAATTCGTCAAGCAGTTTTAGCAGTGGACGGGATTACTTCAGTCACAGTCGATGACCTACCACGAAAGACTGCAACGGACGAAGTGCACCGATATGCAATTGCCACTGATACATACAAACTTGACTTTGAAGTCGCGCAAGATACAGCAACGCTCGATGTAGAAGGCACATTGTCAGCGACACCAGGACACACTTTCGTTCAGAACACTGACTTCGTACTTGATTCATCGAGTCAGATTGTCTGGCAAGGCGGTGGAGATAACCCAGATGATGATACCGACTTCTTTGTCGATTATGACTATGACTGGCTTGGGCATGTAGAGGTATTTGTGTCAGGAACACAATCTCCACTACCAGCAAGTGTACTGTCTGATGTTGATGATGCGATCGAAGATACAAGAGCTGCAGGAGTGATCGTGACGGTGCTTGAACCAACTGTTGTGACAATTGATGTGACAGCAACGATTGTAGTAGAAGGTGGTGCAAGTACAGCGACTGTTTTAACAGCGGTAGAAAGCGCGCTAAGGACATATTTGAATACGCTTGATGTAGGAATAGACATCTTCAGATCAGAGCTTATACGGATCATACAAGAAACGGAGGGAGTATCAAATAGCACTTTGACTGTACCAGCTGCTGATGTTACAATCGATGTCGATGAAGTAGCAAAGGCTGGAACGCTCACGATTAGTGTCTGAGGTTATTTTTAAATAAACACAAACAACAATACTCATAATACAATGGCAAGAATCGACGACATGATACAAAGACTTCCGCATTGGTGGAGCATCCATGAAGGTAGTGCTACGTATGGATGGATGTTATCAGTCGCGCAAGAGCTTGATTTATTCGATGTACAATCAGCGAATTTACAACTTTCAGTATTCATCAGTACAGCAATTGGCACAGAGCTCGAAGATCTTGGTGCTCTCTTTAGATTAGGAAGGCTACCAGGCGAACCAGATGCAAATTATCGTGCTCGTATTCAAGCTGCACGATCTGCATTCCTTGCTTCAGGAACGATCCCTGGACTGACTCTTGCTTTCACCGCAACAACCGGACTTCCTGATACGAACATTGTGATCACAGAGACTTTCCCAACCGATCCTTTGAAAGTTCTTGCTGAAATGACGTTTACAATTGATACAATTGATCTGATTCAAACGGCTATAAATTCAGTACAGAATGCAAAAGCAGCTGGAGTGTATCTCACTACACAATTGAATTTTGGTCTAGCTGAAGATGATATTCTTGTTGCAGATCAAGTTAGCATTACTACACCAGGACCTGGCACATCGTTTATCTTGGATGTAAGTAGTTATGACGGAGCTGATATGTTTGGATAAACTCAAACTAAATCAATGGAGAGACACAACGTCCGGAATGATCATCAAAGGTCAACTTACGATTCGGAATGCATTAACAGGCGAGGTTTTGCATCAAGCAGAGAATATGGTTGTAGATGACGGCCTTGAACTAATTGCAGACAGAATGAAAGATAACACACAAGCAGCATTAGGATGGATTGCTGTTGGTACAAGTAATGTTACAGTTGCGGCGACTGACTCAGCATTGTATGCTGAGATCGATAGAAATGCAGCGACTGTAGTTAATGCGAACCTGAATACTCTCGAAATAGAAACTGACTTCTCCGCAGCAGAAGCGGTAGCAACTTGGAGAGAGGTCGGCGTGTTCAATGCTGCAGCTGCTGGAGTAATGTTCAATAGGATCAATATTGATTTTACAAAGACTGCTGCTACCCCGATCAATGTAAAATTCATATTTACATGGACAAGAGCGTGATTAAGAAATGGTAATGAAATTCAATCCGGACCAAAGAGCTTTCGCTCCAGACATGAATAATGTAGCTCTGCAACTCAACTATGCTGTTGAAACTGGATGCGCAGTAACAGAGAAAAGCGGCGGCGCTGATATGAGCGTCGATGTAGCAGCAGGTACAATCCTATTCAACGGAACTGGAGCAATTGCTGTAGCAGGTGGAAACTATGCCATAGCTGCCGCTCACCCAAGTCTTGATCGATACGATCTTGTACTTGTTAATGTAGCTGGAACAGTAAGTGTGCTTACTGGTACACCTGCTTCTGTACCGAAAACCCCTAGTTATGACGCGGAAACTTACATCTGTTTAGCTCGTGTTTTTGTAGATGACGGCGCTACAAGTATTGTGAACGCTGACATCTTCGATCAACGAATCATTAACACTGGAGGAGGTGGTGGAACAGGAACTGGCACTGTCATTACTGGAGTAGATCAATCTGGATGTACGGATGGAGACGTTGTTACATTTGACGGCTCAGACTTTGTACCAGCTCAAGCTAATTCAGTCGACACGAGTAGAGCAGTTGGTATAATTGACAATGTGTCTGGTTCAACAGGAGATGTCACTCTCTTTGGAGAAGTAGATTTCCTTTCAGGACTTACACCAGGAGAAACATACTATCTATCTGATACAGTAGCTGGAGGTTTGGAAACAACACCGCCCGCTATCGCTGTGAAGATCGGAGAAGCAATCAGTGCAACTACATTACTTCTTGACATTGATAGAGTTGTTGGAAGTACGACCGGATCTAAATACACTGATTCCTTCACTTCGCAAACAAGTGTTGTAGTCACACACAATCTGAATGACAGCAATCCGATCGTGCAAGTATATGATAACAATAGCGAGCAGATCACTCCAGACACAATTGATATTACAGATGCGAATACCGTAACAGTCACATTCCTTGTTGCAACAACCGGAACAGTCGTTGTGCATAGTATTCCAAACGCTACAAGAACATACACTGGATTCAGTGCTATGTACTCTGAAAGCTTTACAGGCCAAACAAGTGTAGCTGTGAATCACAATCTTGGACAGAAATATGTTGCTGTACAAGTGTTTGATAACACAGATCAGCTTGTTGAACCAACAAGCGTTACTCTAACTGATGCGAATAATCTGACTGTGACATTCGGCGTCGCTACAAGCGGTGAGATTGTTGTAGTTGGAGGAGCAGTCGTTAGTATTGGTAGTGTGCTCGGAGTAAAAAGATACAGCACAACATTCACAAGTCAGACTACAGTAGTAGTGACGCATAGTTTGAACACCGTCTCTCCTTCTGTAATGATCTATGATGGATCAGGAGATGCAATCGTTGGTGATATTGCTGTTTTGAATGCGAATCAAGTGCAACTTGACTTTGGAGTAGCTACTTCAGGAACAGTTGAAGTTCAAGGCGGTGCACAGACATCAACTCCAGGAGCCGGATCTGGTGATTTCTTACCAGACACAGACAACGCATATGATCTTGGAAGCGGCACATACAAATGGAAAGACATCTACGTAAGTGGATCGTTAAACTTAGCTAACGTCACTGTTACCGGAAGTGTGTTTCTTGGAGTCGTAGCAAGCGATCCTGGAACACCAACCGAAGGACAAATTTGGTACAATAGTACTGATAAACAATTCAAAGGGTATAACGGCACAAGCACGGTGATACTTGGATAAGGAGGAAAGATAGATGGGAACGAAATACGAAGTTGACAACGCCGGGAACATTTCAGGCGAGACTGTAGTCCTAGCTTCGCAAGCTACTGATCCAGTCTCACCAGTTGAAGGGCAGTTGTGGTATAACAGCACAGACGAAGTGTTGAAAGTACGCAACAGTACAACATCAGAACCGATTGGAGCAAGCGGCTGGGTAAAGATAAGCGACACTGATCTAAGTGGTGGTGCAGCTACAAGTTTGAGCAGCGCTACTTTGACTGAAGCATATGAGAATTATCGAATTCAAATTTACGGCGAATTTGATGCAACAACAGCTGGAGTAGGATTAGAAATTAATGGAGATTCTGGTTCTAATTACCAACAGAACTACATCAAATGGTCTAACACAACAGCGACAGCGAATGATGCAACAGGTTCAGATTATAGAATACACACTGAAGGTAATGGTAGTGATTACTTTACAGCCATGATTGAGATCTTTAAAATCGCTTCGGATAGAGCTTTGATCTCACATCTTGGAGGATCAGGAGATCAAAATGGGGGCGGGTATACTAGCACCGGAATGTGGACTGGCACTGGAGATATAACAATCTTCAAGATCCAGAAGAGCGCAGGTAACTTCACAACAAAAACCCGTATGGTTGTATGGGGGTGGAAAGACTAATGGTAGAGAATAGAAGTAGTCTGTTGATGACGCCTACTCCAACAGCGAGTGCGCCAACAGCAGCACAAGGAGCAATGTATTACGATAGCGACGATGGTGAGATGAAGATTAGTAACGACGGAGCAACATTTGAAGCATTAGGTGGTGCTGCTGGATTTGTACCTTCTCTTGGAGATGGAAGTGACGGAGCAGTTACTATAAGCTCGAATACCACGCTTTCAGAAAGTAAGCAATACACTGACTTGACGATTGACGCTACGTACACGCTTACAGTAAAATCAGGCGTCACCATTCAATGTACTGGCACGTTCACGAACAACGGTGCCATCACAGCATCCACAGTACCTGGAACAGGAGCGGCAGGCGTAGCAGATACTAACAAAGGAAACGCTGCTAGCGGAGACGCTGGAGATGGAGGAGGTAACCTGAACATCTTTTGCGCAACGTATGCCGGCGACGGCGTATTCAACGCTAACGGAGGTGCTGCCGCTAGCAGCACCGCCCCTAGCGCAATTGATGGTGATAACGCTGGGCCAGGAGGAAACCCAGGAGTAGCGCCCAGCACAGTCATAGGAGCCCTCGTTGGAGCGAGTGCAGCTGGAGGTGCTTCGAGTCCCACAGGCGGTTCAGGCGGAGAGGCAGCCGCTGTACTGAATTGGGCGTTAATCGACCTAAGAACTTGGGGTTTGTTCGCTGGAGGCGGTGGCTCAAGCGGTGGTATCGGTGAATCCCACACATCAGGAGGTTATCCTGGTGGTGGAGGCGGTGGTGCTGGAGGCAGTCTTGGAGGCGCAGGCGGAAATGGCCTGAACGGAGGAAACGGCTCAGCTTCTACATCTGTTGCTGGAGTTGCTGGAACAGGAGGCTCAGGCGGTGGAGCAGGCGGTTACATCTACTTGTATGCAGAGGCAGAATCAGGCAGCCCAAGTCCGACGTTCAACGCCAACGGCGGAAATGGTAGCTCAGGAACTTCGTACTATGCCGGTAATGGATTATTTGGAAATGGCGGAGCCGGAAGAGGTGGAGGCGGTGGAATAATCGTCTTGGTTACGCCAACAGACATAGGAACGAAAAACGTAAACGGAGGAAGTGGAGGCAACGCAGGCTACGCTGTTCACTACGAGGTATAAAGATGGCAGAAGAAGGATTTCTAGCATTCAGCACAGAGGAGTTACGAACTGCCTGTGTTGATAACAGTCTAGATGACACAGGCAATGATGATGTGCTCATAGAACGTTTGCTTGGAGTATGGAGTGAAGTACTCGACGAAGAGCCAGCTGACTGGAGCGAAACATGGATTGGAAGAGAGACTCCATCTGAAAGTATTGTTTTCAAACAAGAAAGTGAAGTGCTCACTATAATTGACAAAGATGATAACGAGTCAACTCCAGATGATCTTCATGATGGAAGACTTATGCTTCATAAGATGTTTGTTGAAGAAAAAGAAGCAGGAAGATTTTATGACAAGGAGGTATAATAATGGTAGAAACACGCGGAGATAAAGAAGTAACAGGCGATGTGAATGCTACTGGAGACGTCGCTGGAACAAACATCCTACTTAGCAATCAATCATCAGATCCTGGATCACCTGTTGAAGGACAAGTCTGGTACAACAGTACAGACGAACAATTGAAATACAGAGATAGCGGAGCAACAGTACCGGTGAAGGCAGACGCTTTCGGATGGGTTCTTGTTGAAGAACTTACTCCCAGTGCAGCATCTGGTCCGTTAAATACAGCGGAAGATTATACTGCTTACGACGAGATCAGAATTGAATGGAACTTGTGGGATAGCAACAGCAACGTGATTGTGTTTGCTCTACGAGTGAATGGCCTTAGTACTACAATTTACAGTCAGCGATTTGCAACCTCAAGTGGGTTTTCAACACAAACAAGCCAGACTCAGATAAAGATGGGTCGTATTGATGGTACCCCGTTGATTCCTGTTATAGGACACCACACATTCTGGAATAATACGAAAGGAAGAATTCCTGGTATGGGTCAACTTACTGGTGAAGGAGTTGCGTCATACAACGAACAGCTCGTGCAAAGTGAGATAGCTATAGGTGGAAGTACTCAAATTGCAAGCTTTTCCTTTTACGCTGAATCAGGAAGTGGCTTATTCAACGGCAGCATTCGTTTATACGGGAGGACAATCTAATGACAAGAATAGTTAAAGGAGCGATCAAGCTCGAACCAACACCTACTGCAAGTGCACCAGCAGACGCAGCAGGAGTTATCTACTACGATAGCGATGATTCTGAATTGAAGCTTGGAAGTGGTTCAGGATTTGCAGCTATAGCAGGAGGATTAGGATTCGTTGGACAGGATCAAACAGGAGGCACTGCTGGAGGCAACACTGAATCAAAGATAGGTGAAGTGCAAGTGGCTGCGGACGCCGTCAGTGACAGAATAATCGTTATAGCCACAGGACACGCCAGCCTGAACAATAACAACACCGCCACCATACGCCTAAGAGCAGGTGAGAACGCAGCTTTCGCTAGCAATACTTTATACAAGACAATTGTACGTGATGGAAGTAGTGCGAGCGGCTTCTTTGATGTAGGATGGACTGTTACGTACATGCTTGATACAGGCGACTTAGATTTTTCGAACTTGAATTACATTCAGTTGACAGGACAGAACGACGACACGGAAGATATTGTGTGTGAAAGTGTAGTCGTACTTGGAGTGTAGAACTATGATAAGAAAACTAACAAGATCAATCATCTCACTCGTGCTTAAACCTTTTCGAAAGCACAGCAGAGAGATTGAACATACGAAGAAATACATCTTGAACGTAAAGGCAAGTCCAAAAGACGATCGAGATGACATCTATGCATTGAAAGCTGTAGCTGCAGCGGAGCTTCCTCAAAATGTTGATCTTAGTGAATGGAATCCTTCAGTGAAGGATCAAGGCACAATTGGATCCTGCGGTTCGCATGCTTTTGCTAGTTTGACTGAACATCTTGCAAAGAAGGATAGCATCAGTTGGAATGATATGCCTCTTTCTGAATTGTTTCACTACTATGTCGTTAGACAAGATGCGTACGGTGGTCAATACCCAGAAGACAGCGGACAATTCTTACGAGATGGAGCAAAGGTTTGTAAGAATGTTGGAATTACACCAGAGCAATTATGGCCGTATAAAACTTCAAAATATAATGATGATCCTGCAAGAATAGCGTTTTGGTTCTCAGGTTTATGGAGATTGAAGAGCTACAACAGAGTGTATAGTGTTGAAGGTATGAAGACTGCACTAGCTCAAGAGAAGCCGGTTGCATTCGGAATGTTTGTGTATGACACGATCTTCAATACACCAAGAAGTGGAGACGTTCCGCACACTGGTAGGAATGCTGGAGGACATGCACTCTTAGCTTGTGGTTACGACGATACACATCCAAATCCTGACGGAACAACTGGAGCGATCTTATTCCAGAACTCTTGGGGGACTCGTTGGGGTAAGAGTGGATATGGTTGGGTAAGCTACAAACTCTTACAAAAGAATTTCTTGGAGGCGTGGACTGGCACGATTAGATAGATGGCAACCAAACAAGATACAAACTTGATGATCGCTCAAGCCATCGGAGAAATTAGCCAAGCTCAAAAGCAAACAGCGCAAACACTTGAGCACCTCAAAGATAACCTGAAAACACTGAATGATCACAACATTCTTCATGCTGAACGAGACCAAACAAATCATCACACAGTGATGGCTAAATTACAAGTATTGACAGATAAATATTGGTGGCTGATCTTGATATTGATTGGAGCATTGATGGTAGCTCTAGGTGCTCCGAAGATCGCTTCCTTCTTTATTCCAGGATAGATTATGAAAGAGATCAATGACAATGATAGAATTCGGAATACCGCATTTACTAGTTCTCGGTGTATATTTCACCGTAATGATTGCAGCGTTGATAGCAGTATATTTGTACGGAAAAGCCTATTTCGAGATGAAGAAGACGAGCGTGATCAGAGGCGTGTGGCTTTTGCTGATAGCGGTTTTGATAGACACAACGTTTTTCATGACAGTAACGACTTCGGAATATGGTATATTCAGCCCAAATATCTCAGAGATAATGAAGATTCCTTGCATTCTGATCGTTCCAAAGATTTTATTGATCGTAGCACTAACTTACTTCATCTATGCCAGCATCAGCCCGGGAGACCAGAAATTTAGACCAAAGATGATGAAGGAAGTTTCAAAAGCGCAAAGGCACATGAAACAGATTGTGCAACACAATGGAGGTAACAAAAAATGAAAACGGTAAAAAGCGGATATCATGCTGAAGCAGTGAAAGGAGTTGACTTGAACTACTTCGCTAATCTGTGGGCCGAAGTTAAAGACACATACCTTGAAACCAGAGACCTCGTGGTTGATATCTGGTTCATGGTCAAACAGATCTATAACCTCGTTCTACAAATCGTTGAATTGGTCACGGCAATCATCCCGATCTTTCGTTCAGTAGCGAAGAGATGGATCGATGTAATTCGTGCTCACTTTGACAGAGAATGAATTTTCTCTAAGAAATCATCTAATTCTTTTTTTGCTTCTTCTTTCTTTTCTTGCCACTTAGCAATCTGCTTCTCAGCACGACGTACTTTCTTTTTTGATCTTTTGATCGCGTCTTTCTCAACGAGCCCATCTAATGCTGATAGATTGATGGCTCTCTTCTCAAGCTGCTCTTTCAATTTCTCTGAAGCTTTTTCGAATGCAAACTCTCTTTCAGCTTTTGATTCAGCATGTCTTTCTTCGAGCTCTTCCCTCTTGAGTTGAGCAAGATCTTGCTCGAGTCTCTCGAGTTCTTTGAATCGATACGGCGGCAACTGGTTGTTTTCCTTGTCATGTTTCAGACTCAGATATCGACTCTCCAATGTCATTCGTGCTTTCCCTCGATCTCTGTGCTTCCCTTGCTTTCGAAGCTTCTTCATGTGCTTCTTGAGTCTTTCCATTGAGCTTGCGTGTGCCATAAATATACTCCTCTATTGGTATATATAAACCTTTCTCGGAGGGTGTTCTTGATGGATCCACTTGATTATTCCTAATGTATACATTAACCATATAGAAAAGAATAGGTATAATGGACGCAACGGGTCCCCCCAATGGTAACACATGGATAAACAATCGCGTCCATTAGCGCGGCTTTAAACGGCCTTAGAAAGCAAGCCTCGTATTTTATATAAATACTCGGTGATCTTATCTGGCTTGAAACGGCGCATGTAGCTAGGGTGATGCATCTCAATGATCTCCGCACCAGTCTTGATCTTCTTGACATGCTTAGCCGCAAACTTTCCAAGGCAAATGATCATCGTTGGTTTATGCTTATCGGCTTCTTTCTGAAGTCTCTTGATTCCGTCTTGGGTTCTCGTCTCATTGAGAATGATATTCGTCATCCAAACATTATTCAATCCTGCTAATCCCTTCGACATTAACTCACCTGATCTCGTGACAGTCCAGCATTTGCTTTTTATCATATGAGCCGGTCTCTCACCTGGGCGCTCTCCGACAATGAATCGCACTGGGTAGCCTTTCGTTGGGTTCAACATCCAGGATGTAAATTTGCATTTCTTCTTTTCTACTTCCATCTGCTCTTTCACCATTTTCAATAATTCATCTGGGTCAATCTGCTCAAGACCTCTTTGAATCGCTTTCATTTCCTCACTCTTCTTCTTACTCCACTCATGTGATAGTTGCCGTGCTTTGATGTAATTCTGCTCTCTCCATTTTCTACGTTCTTCTCTGATCTTCTTCAAACGTTCTTCGTTCTTTGAGTGTTTTGTTACTACATCTCGAATTGTCTGAAGAGCTCGGCTACACTTTTTCGAACACGTCTTTTGGTTCCAACGCTTATGTGAAAATTCTTCCCCACAAATTTCACACTTCATACGAACCACCCGTACAGCTCCCAGTACTTTCCATTATTTTGTAATTCAGTATGCGGCAAGAGTGCACGAATATCCTTAATGTTTGCACTCTTTTTGTTAACAGAATTCCTCAGTTTTACGAAGTCTGGGTATGGTATTAGAAAAGAAGGACTCTTCGTCATCCTACCTTTCCAGAAATTCAACAACACCCAACCCTTCCGCCTCTGTATTGGGTTGTGAAATATGCTAAGCTCTTCATCTTGTGAAAGCCTCTTGAATGCAAAGCGATCGCTCTTCTTTATCTCTTTGATCTCAACTGCATGTAGATCACGTGTGTGAATTAAGAAGTCTGCAACATTCCGTGTGTGTGCGTGTACATTCACTTGGAGCTTTAAAAACCAGATTGCGTCGCGGTTCTCTCTAAAAGAATAGTTTAAACTGTTTCTAAATCTCGTCTCGCTGCTTTGTGTTCCCATCGCCTTGTTTTTTCTTATCGAATCCAAGCATGAGATTACCACACTTGTTGCACTGTACTTCTAACCTTGTTGCTGTATCATCTAGTCTGAAAACTTTACTACCACATCCAGCTGAGCTTCCATCTTTTCTCCGTATTCCAGGACATTTAACTCTTGTCATCTTGATCAACCTACTTGGATCCGATCTGGTTCAGACTTATCTGTTCGTAAGGTGATGAACCTTGGAAACCGGATTCCGTTTGTGCGAGTTATCTCAAAGTATTCAATCTCTACGATTTTTCCAATGAGCTCTCCTTTCTCATGCATTTCTGTAAGCGTTTGGCTCCAATCATCTGAAAGTCCGCTTCCAACTCTACACTTGATCTCTTCACTCTTATCTATCAAATGAAGACTGCCAATTACATTGGACTTTCTACCGTTACCCATTTCAAAATCATAGATCTTTAGGTCGACTGTGTGTTTCGGTTTCCTTTTCCACCAATGTTTTCTCGATCCAGATTCGTATGGTTTGTCCAAGTTCTTTACAATCACACCCTCTCCACCTTTACTGATGATTTCGCTATAGAACGTGTCAAGCTCTTCTTCATTCTGAGCTTTGATCAAATTGCTTTCACATACAATATCCTCGTCTGCTCCGTAGCAGCATGCTTCAACGAAATGTCTACGGTCGTGTTGATTTCTTTTTGACACATCGTCTTCTCCATACCAGAGGCAGTCAAACACTACATACTTGAGTGGTATATCATTGTCTGCTTCATTCCTATGAACACGCGTAGAGAGTAGTTGAAAGTCTGTACTGACGATCTCTCCGTCTAAGATGACGTGTTCCTTAGGGAATAAAGTGGCCAAGTGCGCTGCGATCTTTGGAAACTTCTCTAAGAGCGAATTACCGTGTCTGCTTGTGATCTGAACATTACCGTTTTTGACTTCTACATACGCACGAACACCATCGTACTTTTCTTCTACAAATACTGGGTAGTCGAACTTTGCTTTCTCCCACTTTCCTGCGAGCTGTACTTCAAATACATAGATCTCTTCTTTCTTCATTGAGCGAAGAACCTTGTTGACTGTCTTAATCGTTGCACCAGATTTAAGATCATGCAACAGGCCACGCGCTATCCATTTTGTTTTTCTAGGGGAAAAATCAATGAATGAACTTTTGAGGAACTCTTGTAGTGCATGACCTGTTACATGACTGGGATCAATAGCGGAGAACTCAGAATCATTTCCGGTTGCTTGCTCCATCATATTGATTGTTACGTCTGGCCGAATATCCGCATTGAACGTTGTAGCTAAAGTCTGATCGCTCAAACCGTACACAACTCCATTGAATACCCACCGAATATATTCTTCTCCATCTGGAAGAGAGAGGATGCGTTTTAACACACCCTGCTTAGCTTTACCGCTTGTAGCTTCTAGCTCGTCTAGTAAGTTCCACAGTTCAGTCATGGGAACACCTCCAGACCGAGCTTATGTAACTTTTCTAAGAATGCTGAGTGAACAAACTCAACGTCATCTGGTACTTGTCCGTATGGTATAAGAGCGACGATCCTCCCAACCTCTGCTTCCTTCAACAAAGCATAACAGTCTCGACAAGGAGAATGAGTGACATACACAGTTGCACCTTGCACGTCAGTCCATGCTCTAGATATAGCGTTTCTTTCTGCATGAATTGTGCGAACACAATGTCCATCAACCATTTCATGTCCAGCCTCGTCGCAATGCGGTTCGCCGGATTTACTACCATTGTATCCTGTAGCAAGAACTTTCTTGTCATTTACAATGACACATCCAACTCTTGCTCTATCGCACGTACTACGCAAACTTGCCATAAGCGCTTGTGCCATGAAATATTCATCTCGGTTCAACCTTGTCTGTTCACTCATTTTAGTAACCTCTGTTGTGGTTATGTGGCAAAGGCCATCTCTTGTAGGTTGTTTCCTCGATTGGAGAAGACCAAGATCTGTGTACTACACCATTGGGTTCTTTCATCATAGTCTCACGTGCGAACGTACTAGACACAAGTGCACGTAGCCATCCTACCTCACCAATGAGTTTGTCTTGATATGTCTTAAGCTCTTTCTGAGCTTGCTCTTTCTCGTCTTTGTGAGTTCGTACTTCATCTCGTAACTCAGATGTTTTCTTTTCGAACCATTCAACTCTAGCTTCAAATGAAGCCATCATTTCCTTCTCTTTCTTGTTTAACATAGTGCTTTAGAAGATGTGCTCTTCCTTCCCTCCATAATTTTTGTAGACGTGTAAGCTTCCTTCATTACAGAAGAGTATTCCAGGTGGTACTCCTATTTCCTTAGCAATGTGATTTCTTAATTCATCGCAAAGCCAGAGGTCGTGTGCAAGGTGTGTGTTGTAGTCTGAGCTTCGTAGGTAGTAGATCACATCTAACTTTCCGCCTCGGATCATGAACTGGTATGACATCGAACAAGGTATTCTAAACTTGCGCATTCTTGATGCGTCTACTTCTCTGTTATGCACTTGAATTATTGCTTGTCTTGTGTCCGGGTTTACTTTGAGCTCTTCTACGATACCAGCAATCTGCCACTGAAGTCGTTCGTTGTATGTGTATTCGAACACCATGTAATCATCTTCAACGTTAGGTGGAACGTGGTCCCAGAACCTTCCGTCATCTTTGTACTCTGGCGCGTCGATCATATCTTTGATTGGCCGAAGGAACTCTTTCCACACATCTGCACGTAGCTCCCAAGCTTTACCAGGATTCATGTAGTTTGGATCAACTCTTTCAGCGTGCTCAGCCTTGCACCATTCAAGATGTGGCACAAGTCTATCTTTATCACCCATGTCTAGAATGCAGTAGCAATAGTTCTGCGTCTCGAATGTGTCATAGTCTGAATTGCCACGCACATCTTTATTCTGCATGGTGTGTGGTCTAACGACAACTCCCATTTCAGCTAGATCACGTTTGATCTCATTCATGGCTTCTCTCATGTTCTGATAGATTCTCATCGTCTCTCCATTAGCGCTGCTGCAAATTCTTCTTGCGCGATTTCGAAATCAGCCATGTCGTAGGGCTTCTTGCCTTTCCAGCGCAATTTCTTTTGCACAATGAGTACGATATCTGGTTCTGTTGCGCCTTCAATCTTGTCCGTTGATACTTTCAGCTCAAACTTATCTTTGACTAGATGTAAGCTCTCCTTTGTCTCTTCGAATACGTGTACTTCTTCTGTTTTGTTTTCTTCTTCTGGCATAGTGTGTTCCTCCTAATAGTTACTCCGTTGTCGGAATTGATTCACAGCGTTCTTTTTGAAATAGAAGCTGTAGATATCCTCATCTGTACATCCGGCGAATTTCATTGCCATGATCAGCGCTTCGTACGCTTTGTTCAAATTGCTGAAAGCCTTCTTGCGATCTGTGAGTTGATGTGTTTGCTTCCACTTCTTTTGCTTCAAACAATTGGCAAACAGTCCCAAATAATATACTACGGACCAGTGGTTTGCAGCTAATTGATCAGCGTTCTCGTTTTCAATCTCTGTGATGACTTCTGTAGTGATGTCTTCAATATTCTTGAAATCATTCTCTGAGTAGCCTGCTATGATACACAGCTCAACAAAGAAGTGAAGTGCATCAGCTAGCTCTTCAATGTAGTGCTGACGCATTTCGTCTGTTAGTTCTTCATGCATGTAGACCGGCTCTATACTCTCAGCTAATTCTTCAGTCACTCTCCAACAGAAATCTTTCAGCCAGATCTGGCCAAATTGCGTGTCGAGATTTGTCTTTAAGCGCTTCTCCGATAACAGATCTTCCATCCCTTCAATATCTTTGTATTTCTCTGCGAGTTTCCATTGCTTCTCAAAGATAGCTTGCAGTACGTTCTCTGGGACCTGCTCAGGTCCATCCATATCGTTTATGTTTACCATGTTATCCTCGTTCGATGAATGCAATGACCTGCTCTACAGCGTCCTCGTCCATCGATTTAACTTTGATCTTCTGGAGCGTGCAGCGTTCAAAGAATTCTTCATACCTGTCATGCAGCATGTAGATCTGTTCTAAATTGACGTGCTCATCTCCTCTGTCCTTGTACCGTTCAGCCAAAGTCTCTTTATCTTCGTAGACCCAGACGTATTTGGCAATATCACTTATTGCGACCTCAAATCCAGTGTACCACGCATTGTGAAGCTCATCGTCTTCACGCAGTACCGAGTACACTAATTGAGATGGATAAAAGCGGTCGAGGAAAATTAGTTGGCCAGCTTCCTCGACCAGCTTTCTACCCGCTGCAGCGAGCTGTGAGTATTGAACTTTAATTGCGTCGTGATCTTTCGACACCTTCGGCTTGAAGGTATTCTTGATGATCGCTCCACGATTGAGCTTCTTGCTCACCCGCTCTAACAAAGTTGTCTTGCCAGCACAATCTGTGCCGTCAATGATTACGATCATTGAGACTTACTTCGCTGCAGGTTTCGTCGCCGGCTTTGCTGCAGGTTTCGATGCAGCTGGTTTCTTCTGTGCTGCTTCTTTCTTTGGCAGCTTGATTCCGAGCTTCTTCGCGTATCTCTTGATAGCGCTTGGATTCGGTCCGACTTGTCGTTGTACTTCTTTCAGTGGTGTGCCCTTTTGTGCTAGAGCCAAAGCTTTCTTTTGTGTTTCTTCGTCATATCTTGGCATGGTGTGTCACCCTCCTATTTGATAGTTTTATTAGGGTTCTGGTATTTATATACTTTGTTATACCTATAGAGGAGTGATTCTTGTAACCGATTAGTAATAACATATCTACTCTAAAATATTGATCTATAGAATATAGATTTATAGAATATAGATCTATACTTTATCTAAAGGTTTTAATCAGGCGGAGAAAGGTTTATAAACATGTATTTGGTTCTATATCTATAGATATATACCCCTCTAGGGGTGATCTACACACACTACGATGACCGACAAAAAACAACGCCGAAAAGAACGAAGACTCGCTCGGAAGCAAGCAGCCGAGACGGAGAAGCAAAAGCAGGTTCGTGCTTTCTGGGAAGAAGTCCAGACCAAGTACGATCTTCATGACTGGATTCTCCGTTGGGGTTCAGGCTTCAGGACACTCGGACGATGCATGCCACGAAAGAAGACGATTCTTATCAGCAAGCATCATGTCGAGCAGAGTCCATGGGAAGAGCTCAAAGACACCGTGATCCATGAGGCAGCACACGCCCTCTGTCCAGGTGAACACCACTCTCCAGTCTGGAGACAGAAGTTCATTTCGATGGGAGGATCTGGTACCCGCTTACACATGGGTGTACCAGTTAAACGCACTCGGGGTTGGCGCATTGAATGTCCAAACGCTTGTTTTGAACCGTTCGTTCGAGCAAGACGAGTTCATCAAACCGCTACTTGCAACACATGTAAGACATCCGTAGTATCTAGTCGGTACATCAAGGAGGAAGACACAAATGAAACCTGAACTAGAAATAATTGGAACAGACGGCAACGCTTTCGCTCTACTTGGGAAGGCAAGACGAGTTGCTGAAAAGAACGATATGGATTGGAACAAGATCCGAACCGAAGCAACAAGCGGTGACTACAATCACCTGCTCAACGTGCTTGGTGAATACTTCGAGGTCTGCTAGATGGTAAACTACATCGTAGACGTATCATGCGACATCGAAGTCTCTGTCTCAGTTGAGGCAGACAACGAAGAAGACGCGAAGATGCAAGCTGAAGAGATTGCTCGCGACAACGTAGGTGTTGTATCGAACACTATGGTAGTTGACCTCGTAACAGTCAACAACACCCAAGCCGGTACAGCAACTAGAGACGAAGAAGAGGATGAAGAAGACAATGACTGAATTTACAGAATACAAAGGGCACAAACTTCTCGTGCTAAACCCAGATGATAAGTTCCCATTTAAGTTCGGGAAGAAGAAAGCGCAATTGATCGTTGAGCATTTTGACGCGATCAAAGCTTTTGCTGAGGAGGAAGACGATGGCGACAGTACAGACAACGACTAGACAAACGTGCAAGCACTGCGGGAAAAAGACGAACAGGCTGGAGGGTCTGTTCGTCCCGCACGCTTGCCACGATTGCATGGAAGAGATCAGACAGAAGTGCATCGACATCAACGACATCTGCACATTGTGTGGAAAGCCGCGGTGCGATTGCTACTGCTGAGGAGAAGACAATGGAAGACAAACGAGACGCAGAGCTACTTCACAAAAGAACCCAATGTTGTAACGCAGTTGTGCACAAGGGAGAGATGATGATGGACGAAGGCTATCTGCAAGACGTTCCTTATTGCGCTAACTGTGGAGACAGATACCCGCCTCTCAAGAAGGAGGAAGCATGATGGCAAAGATCAAGCAATGCGAACGATGCGGTAAAGATCGCTGGATGGAGTTCAACGTCTGCCCGTTCTGCGGAACGTGCTATAAGTGCGAATTACCCTATGTTTCGCCTGGAGTTGAAGGACCGAAAGAACGCTGTGAATGCTTACGTCCTGTACGAAGGAGGAAGATGAAATGAGCATCGTCTATTGCGAGTATTGCGACAAACACATCGATCTTGATTTCAATGCAGAGCACTTCCCGCCTGAAGGCGATCTCAGCACGTGCATGGTTGAAGTCGAAGAGAAAGGACTATGCACCAACTGCGGAAGCAAACTAGTTATCGTAGCCGCGGATGATGAGCTCGATGAAGTCTACTACGAATGTCCGGGATGTGGTTCATGAGAGCACACAAAGCTAGACTAGTAGCGAAGACCGCGCTAGTTACATGTCCATTGTGTAATTGGGTAACACACATGGAAGGAAACAAGACCGCGCTCAGGCGCAGGATCTTTGATCATATTCGGCTCAAACATACTGAAGCCGAGATTGACGCTTACATACGAGCACACAAAGACGTGCTGAACGGTAAGAAAAGTATAACAGGGGAAACAACATGAAAGACAAAGAAGTGCTCCTCGAGCACACAATAAACATAAACGACTACGTGGCTGTGAAGCTCATGATACCGTCAACTCTTGACGCAAGTGAGCTCCAAGGATTGATGACGCTCTCAAAGAAGCTAGTCAATCTACACGTGGTGCAACCAATGAAGAAGATGACAACGACGAAGAAGGGATACAATCCCTGGACTGAGGCAGAGAAAGCTTTATTCGATAAGCTCTGGGACAACAGAAAATCTGTAGCAAACAACATTGCGTATTTGGAAGAAAAGCTACCGAACAGAAGGAAGTCACAGATCAACGCCCGATACTATTACTTGGAGAAGCAAAATGCAAGTGCTTGAACTGAAGCAGAAATCCAAGTTCGAATGGGTTGATGTGACTGTCGGTATTGTAGCCGAAGACATCATGGACCTGATGCGAAGTCATATCGGAAAGAAGAACGCCATCACGAGAGTGAAGATGTTTGAGAAGGTCTACGGTCTGAAGCGATCTGAGATGAAGGAGTTGAATCAATTTATTCTCACAGATATGCTTCACCGCTCTATCTCTAAGCTTAGACGAAGAAGTAACTGCTTTGTCGTAGCAGAATTGATAGGGGAAGACTGGAGCTACTATGTTCCAACAACCCGAGAGGAAGCCAACGTCTACAAGAAGCAAGCTGACAAAAGAATCAAGTCGCTCAAAGAATTGAAGGCTCGAGCTGACAAGAGTATTGAAGAAGCTTGGCACATACAAAGCTGGAGGATACAATGACCGAGAATAAAGTGTACGGTGTAGTCTGGTTCACCCTATGGGACGGTGACACCATCGGCATAGTCGCAATGAACAACGGCTTTGAAGATAAGGCGTACATCGGAAAAGGCAAGGGGTTATCTCCAGACGAAGATGTAGAGATCATCTGTAAGTATGGAGCGAAGTTTCCATTTGATCAGGCGATCGCAATGACCGGAGGAAAGGTATGAAATTATCTGAGATGAGTAAAGATGAACGAAGTCTGTTACTCTTTCTTGAGACGCGGGCAGTAGATTTTGGTGGTAGAGTTGACACTCGTCATATGAATGATATTGATATGGCAATTGCTAACCGCTGGAATAAGGAAAGCTTTGTTAGCTTTGGACGTATAGTTATACGGCACCATAATTCACAAGGGACACATTGGTGTAAGCTAAGTGAAGAAGCTTGGGAACTCGCTCATGCTGAACGAAGACAACGAGAATTGAGGCTTTGGCACAAGCGTAGCTGGATTACAACGGCAGAGAATCGTGAAGTGAACGGAGACCCGCACACAAGCGGGATGAACGCAGACCAGCAGCCAGCACCTGAAGCGCTTGACGATGAGAAGGCGACGAGACAATGACTGACCTCTACACCAAGGCATACAACTTCGCGCGGGAGGCACACGCCTCGCAGGTGGACGACAACGGCGATCCCTACTTCAACCATTGTCAGCATGTCATGGAGATCGTAGCACAGGTCACTGAAGATGTAGAGATGCTCGCTGCAGCTCTACTTCATGATGTGATTGAGGACACCGATACAACCTATGAAGATCTAGTACGCGAGTTCCCGCAGCGTGTAGCAGACCTCGTGTATGAAGTCACGCATGAAGGAAGGAAAGATAACTATGGGTACTACTTCCCGAGGTTGAAGAGCAAAGACGCAATCTTGATCAAGCTTGCAGACAGAATGAGTAACATTACTCGGATGGAGAGCTGGGATGACGACAGAAGAGAGCACTACCTCAAGCGAACCAAATTCTGGAAAGACGGGAGTGACAGATGAAATTCTACAATCAGATCGACGATCAAGGAAGGTTCTACGGATTCTTCGTAACAGATGAACCCGCTGGTCAAGTTGATTCCCACGGCTTCAGCTATCTGTTCGCTAGAAAATTCCATCAGGAAACAGGCGATGTTATGGGGCTGGACGTACTCGACCGAGCCAAGCTGACAGACAAGAAAAGTTACAGAAGTGGAGAACAACGTCCTCCTCAATCTGAGCGTCGAAGTATGTCAGCTTCAACGGTTGATGATCTAGTAGATCCTGACAATGATCGCACTGAATTCTGATCGCCATTATAACAGATCAGCTTCAGTCCACGGACGAAAGAGTATGATCTTCGAGAATGAATTCTCCATGTAGATGTCAACGTCCACATATTGTTTGTCCTGTAGAATCTTTAAGAGAGTTTCCACTTTCTTCTCATGCTTCATATTCTTGAACGCCTCGAAGTCATTTGGACTAAGCGTCAGTTGTTTACCTTGTGTTGTTTCTTCTAGTTTTACTGGTTCCATGTTCATGTGCCTCCCACTTCTTTGCACGTCTTCGGTACTCTCTATCAAACAGCTTACCGAACCAATGCAGAATCTTAACTTTTGTTATCGTCTTCATGTTCCACCCCACTGAATCAAATCGACATCTCTTCGTACGATAAGATACTCACTTCCATCTTTTGCATGTATCACGAGATTGCTTATTCCTTCGTCCCACTTCTTACGCGCTTGTTTCATTTCTGCATCAGAAGCATCAATCTCGATGACTTGCTTATTCTGTAGTTTGATCGTTATCATTTTTTGCCTCTTTAGAGTTTACATCAACGAATGCAATGAAACAATTCCTTGAGCAGAAATGCTTCTCTCTAAATTCGGTCCGCTCAACTCTTGGTACAGAACCGTGCGCTTTCCGTTGAAAGTTTAGATTATACAAGAATACCCAACCTTCTTCATAAGGATAGCTGTTCTTTCCTTCTGCGTCAGCTTGTCGTTCAATATTCTTCTCACATGCATCACACGCGAAGACCGTGTTAACTGTTGTCGTTTTCATTTATTCTTCTCCATTCGTTTTGCCCATCTCTTTAAATTTTCATCGTTCAGCATATGAACATCGTGTTCAAGTGAAGACATATCTTCTTCAAGTTGGACCATTGTATCTTTCATACGTTGCGATGGTTCGGAGGGTTCTCGTTTCTCTAGCTCGTCAATCTTGTCAGCCATCTGCTCAAAGAGATCAAGAACCTCAACGTTGTCTGTAAGCTTTTTCAATACTCTAGTATTTAGCATTTTAATCATCCTCCTCTTCATCTGTATCTTGCTCTTTCGCGATCTTTGCAATTAACTTCTTGGGAACATGAAGCGTTGAATAATCAATCATGTACCGCTCATCATTTGCTCTAAGCATAACAGAGAACAGTGGTGTGATGATCTTTTCCCAATAGTATTTTGCATCATACGTACCGCCAGCTGCAGAGTGCGCTTCATATTCAGATTGAGATAGACCGTTGATCGGTTTCGTATCTACTACAACATAGCGGATCTTTGTACCAATATCAACGAGCTCACCTTGGTCAAGCATACGAAGTGCGATCTTCACGTGAGCTGGAATCGGTCTTATCTGTATTGAACCGTCTTTCTTGATCTTCGGCTGTCGAGTCTTCTTATCAATGACTGGGCCACCGTAGTCACTTGGATTCTTAGAGACGGCTTTGCTCATAAGGATCTCTTTCAATTCTAGTTCACCGGCGATACATCGAGCGTATTCTTTATCCAAGAACTCTTGCCACTTCTGTTTATCGAAGCGGTTCAGAAGCACATCGAGTACGTATTCTTTCTGAAGCTTACCAGCTAGAGGATTTGCATCGCTCTTCTTACCAGCAAGACCTTTCACAGTCAGGCCATGCGGATTCTTTTCACTCTTCTCTGCTTCACAGAGATACGCGTAGTTCTTCTTCTTCAAGAAGAGCATTGGCGCTACAGTCTTCTCATGCTCAAACACTTGGCAGTGTCCATCCGTCTTCCACTGCACCATCCACTCATCTAAGTAGTCAGCGATCATCTTATCAACTATCTTCATGTCTGAGCCAGGTGGAAACTTAACGAATGAAGAATCTGTATCTCCTCCGATGACTACTCCGCTGTTCGCTTCAATGTATTTGTTTAGAGACTTGATTAGAGCACGACAGCAAGTCGTAACGCTATCTCCAAGTTCAAATGAATAGTATCTGGCACGGGAGAATGATAGAATTCCATAGATAGAGTTGCTCAACACCTTCAGTGCATATTGGTGCAGGTACATCTTACGGTACTTGTCTGGGTCAGAAGATATGAACTCCTTCATAGCATACTTCGTTTTATCACGTTCATCTACAAGCTCACGTACAGTCTGTGGTACTATGCCTTTCTCACGTAAGTAATATCTGTGTGGGTGATGTCGTTCACCACCTGTGTCATCGTTCGTATCATCAGGAGTAATGATACAACCTTCCTGCTCCTGTGCAAGTAACGTCTCTGGTGATAAGTTCCAAGTCTCGATCGTGCTCGGATAGAACGAATTATGAGAGAGGATATTATTGACAATAAAATATGGATGCCCCTCAATTGTAAGGTCAACCATCTTCATCCTCTCATGTACATGTTCAACCGAAACTATTTTCCCTTTCTTTCGCAAATTACGTTCATACTCAAACGTTCTTTCTTTCAAGAAAAAGCCAGCTTGCTTTTCGAATCCTTCCACATCCCTAACTTCTAATCTCCAAGTCTTAAATGATTTTTCAGTTTGATTTGTGCTTGTATATTGATTAGTACGAGATTGGATTCCGAGAGCGCGAAGCAAATAATGAGCAAGCATTAAACGTTCTTTCTTTTTGTGACATTGATTTAATTCAACAGTTTCCCTACAGATATTATACGAGCCATCTCCTTCAAAAAATGCTTGTAAGAACGCCCGAGCGTTTTCTTCATTCATTAAAGATGATGGTAAAGTCTTTTCCATGAATGTTGTAAAGAACTTGAAGAATTCTTTTGAGTCAACGACTAGTTTCATACCATCAGTATTTTTTCTATAGACAGTCTTAATCTTAGCATCCGTGTTTTCGTTAATGATGGAACTAATTTTCTTTGCAAACTCTTGCTCTTTCTTATGCAAAGAAAAAGTGACTCTGTATATATACGGATTGTCGGCTCTACCAGACACGACACCTCCTTCAGCAAACCAAGCACCAGCCAAAAAACACAATTGTTTAAACCCGTCGCCATTCTTCTCGGGTAAACATCTTACATTAACAATAAGATTATCTCCTTTCTGCAACTCTCTACCTTGTTTTAATTTACCATCGGCCGTCGGTAGTCTATGGTCAAGAGAAACACAAAGCTCATCTCCTGTATCTACTTTTATCTTGACATATGATTTATGTGTAGTGAATACTTTATTTGACACCTTACACATTCTTGCATCGGTTAATACTTCATCTCCGATTTGCACATCTTTCGCTTTAATAAAACCTTTAGCTGTTGTTACGATAGCGTTTTCATCAACGCACTTGAAATCAAACACTTCTACTTGTTCATGCACTCCAGGTTCGAAGCATGTTGTATACCCGCCGCCGATGCGACCTTTAGATTCATTGATCTGTACTTCTACTTGAGTTGGTTTGCTTGGCATGATGATACCAGCTTTCTTGTACCGTATAAGGAGCATGACGTCCATGCTAAGAGAGTTTTGCATGGTCTCATATATGTAACAGTGAGCTTGCTCAGCAATGGCTTTATGCAGCGATATGAACTGCAGAGACTTATCCATCTTCACAATCAGATCTACGTCTTGCTTGTTGTACGCAAGGAAGTGTTCGCGGTTGTCTTTCCATGCACGATACACTGCGCCATTTCCTTTTGCTTGATCAAGCTTCTCTTCTCCGATAATTCTCTTTGCTACATTGTTTAACTTGTAGCTAGGAAGACTCTGACGATAGTTCTTTCGAAACAGATCGAGGTAGTCTAGCTCATTCAAGTATTCCCATGAGCAGTCTACACCGTGCAGTGCCATTCTCTGTTTAAGATATGGACAATCAAAATTACTTGAGTTCCAGCCTGAGACGATGCAATGCTTAGAGATAGCTTCTGAGATCTTCACTAACAGAGCGCGTTCCCCGTCTTCTGGATCATCACCTTCATTCACGAACATGAACAATTCGTCTTTATCATTGACACCAACGAAGCTGAGCACTGGTCCTTGAGCAATCACGCTACCGCGATCATCTTTCCTAAGTGGCTTGCGGTCATCTGTCTCAATGTCAAAGAAGAGTACGTTCTGTAGATGTGAGTTCAGTCCCACTTCGTGTCTGTCAATAAGAAATCTCTTAGTTGCTTTGACGTCAGCCTCAAACGTCTTGATGCTACGATCTTCGAACCATGATCGTATCTTCGTTCGCATCCAATTGTTGTGCAATAAGATCTTCGTGTATTCAACAACACGTGGACCGTTGGCATCACAATTCTTAGCGTTCATATGAACTTGATCAGTGATCTTACTCCATTGATATTCAAACGATTCTTTATGTATCTCGAACTCATCGCTTCGCACATAGAAGTAATTTTGAAACCTCAGAAACTTTCGTTCAATCTTCTCTCCGTCATAGAGAGATAGGACTATGCCTTCTTTCTCTTCGTATCCACGGACAATACTATGTTCAGTCATTCTTGATCTCCGAAGCTGGATGTAGTCCGCCATCCTTGACTACCAACACATAGTCTGTGCGGCAAACTCTACAGTGAGCTCCGTAAATTTCTTCACCTGGAATTCCGAGCTGCATTGCAATCTCTTTAGCCATCACCGGATCTTCCCACCGATATACGCTTCCAGGTTTGTGTGAACATGTTGTCGGGTCTATTCTGTCTTCCAATTTATCGTCATTGAGCATCATGATAGTTTAACCTCGCGCTTACTCCAGTGCCAGTCATAGAAGTCAACGCAATGTTCACAGACAAGCCATCGCTGCTTTCCTCTTTGGCTTTCCTTATAGTTAGGATCCTTAATGGAATATTTAATTATTCCTTCACCACAGCCTTGACATCGCATGTGCTCTGCTCCGTTCCATTTGATTGAGAGCTCGGTTCTCTTACGTAACCACGCCCACCACAATCGCTTGAACGGATTTAACGCTTTCGTTCTTGTAGTCGTACAGTTTCCTTTCTTCAGCACAGTTACTAAGCACACAGATCTATTTTCATACCGAAACCCGAGGGTAAAGAAGCCATCTTTCCAGCGTAATCCTAAGGTTGTATGCTCAAACGTTCTCCGAAGATAAGGCTTGATCATTCTAACAACTCGTACTTTTCTATGACTGAGTTCCAGATTGCTTGCGCTTCCTTTGTCTTTCCAAGTGCAAAGAGATCGTCCGCCTTCTGTAGCTTTTCGTGAACTGAGTCTGGAACGAAGCAATCCTTTTTGAGAGAGAGTTTAGTTCCATGTACCTTTGTACATTCAGCACCCCAAGAGTCACACTCTGCATTGTGCTTACGGAGTAGAGCATCTCGTTTACTCTTCGCTACTCCGAGTTTCTCTTGTGCTTCTTTCACACACAGTATCACATTGTCAAAGATCCCGTCTTTCGCTTTCTGTTTCAGCTCAAGCTCTTTCTGTTCTTGAAGCTTGCGATTCAATAGCTGCTTGATCTTCTCGCTCTTCCTTCCTTTCAGTTCATGAAATGTATTGCATGTCATTGTGTTTACCCCTTTAACCTCTTGTAAGCTGCACGGTAGATGCCCTTCCTCGTATTCTGGTCGAGGTCTTTGAACACCTCATCCATCCAATCTGCGAACAGCTTCTTCACTTCGTTCTTGTTCTTGCCAATTGTACTCGGTCGTTCAACCCGGATCTCAGGTGTCTTCTCTTTGATGTGTTGGAAGACATTTTCTTGGATCCTCGTTTCAAGTTGTTCCTTCTCTTCCTCGAGTCTAGCGCGATCAAGTTCACTCATCTCTGTATTCTCCAGAGTGCGAATAATCGCGTGCTGTCGTTCGAGTAGTGGTGTGTTCTCTTTGATTTGTCCCATATTAGTACTTACCTCTAGATGTATATAATTCTTTCTCTCTATAATTTCCAGTCATCGAGTTTCTCGACGTCTACTCGATATCCGTGAGCAGATAAAGCTTTCTTTCTAGCATGAGCGTGCTTGATTGCAAACGAACCCTTATCATCAAAGTCAAGATAGATCGGCTGCTTCTTACCTGGAGCGACTCTCATGACTCGGCCAATACTTTGCATTGTAACGACGTCTCCTTTATTTCCTGCAGCATTGATGATTACATCAAGGTCGGGAACATTGATCCCCTTAGCAAAAATCGATATGTTCCCAACGAGTATCTTGATCTTACCACTCTTGAAATCAGCTAGCCTTGATTCACGATCTTCATCCGACGTCTTCCCGTAGATAAGTGCAGCGGCTCCATATTTGCTTTCTAAGGCCTCATGAAATAACCTACAATGTTTCACCCTACGGCTCACCAGAAGAATCTTCTTGCCGCTGTCTACGGCCTTATACGCCGCGCCAAGGACAGCTTCATTACGCTCTAAGTGATCTACAACTAGCTCCTCATACGCTTCCTTATACTCTTCGTACTCACTCTGAAGCTTAGCTGCATTAGCCTCATACTGTAAGAATATAGTCTGTGGTTCCATGAGTAGTCCCTTATCTTGAAGTTCTTTTGTTGTAACTTTATACGCAAGATCTCCAACATATGCAAAGATCAATTCAGTGTTTCCATCATCTCTATAGACAGTACCACTGCAACCAATCCTATAATGTGTATTGAGCAATCTTGCACTGAGTAGCTTGTAGGACTTCGCGCCCCAGTTCGATACCTCATCTGCAATAAGCACATGAAATTTAGCAAGCTCATCTTTGTACTCAGCTAAGTTACGTGTGAGCGCCTGAACTGTAGCGCATACAATTGGTTTATCCCAATCATTCTCTTTGCTTCCTGCTCCAACAATTCCACATTCAAATCCAAGTAGATTCTCATACTCTTCCTTTGTCTGCCAGAGCAGATCTTTGTTGTCAATTACGAATAGTGCTTTACCACCGAGACGTCTCATGATCTCAGCACAGATCAACGTCTTACCACCACCAGTCGGAACTTGTATCGTGCAGAGCTTACCACGGAGCGCTGCATCTACAGCTTCTTGTTGATGCTCGTACAATGTGAAGCCTTCAATCTTCTCAGGGAAGAAAGGTAACTGCTTAAGGGGAGTGCGTGTGTCGTGAACTGTAAGTGAAAGCTTCTTATCTAAATGCTGGGCCCACTGGGAAAGTATGTAGTACAATTTGGCCTTATACCCTATAGGACAAGCGTTCTTTTTCCACAGGTGTACAACTCCATCGTACCGTCTACCCGTCTTAGCCATTACTCGTTTAGCAACCCAATACGCATCCTTCAACTTATAGCTCATCTTCATGTCGAGCATACGATCTAACTTCTCAGGTAGCTTACCAAGGATCTTGATCTTGTCTCCAACGATCTTGATTGTGAATGAATAATTGGAATCAGCCTTCGCGCACTCCGCTTTGTACGGACACCAGAAGCAAACCTGCGCGTCTTGCGTCATGCTTACTCTTTGGAACTTACTTGGATCGTCTGAGAATTGAATGAGGTGGTCAATCTGTGCAGAGCTCGTCTTCACTTGCTCTTCGTACTTTCGAATCTGATCCATCGTCGGTACAATAGTAAGAGGCTTACTCATATCTCTTAGGTAATAGACAGTGCAGCGAGCAGGTAAGTAACCGAATTTACGGTAATGAAGCCAAGCGTAGGATATGAGTTGTTGGGTATACTCATAATCCTTCCGCCCGAGCTTACTCGTCTTCCAATCAATGATCAGACCTTTCCGCCCGTCTTCTTCATAGAAAGAATCATACCCGTCCAAGAAGCCGAGGAAGTCTGAGAAGAATATTTGTAGCTCACAGCTTGTGAGATCTAGTTCATTTCCAAACGCATCTCGCGCTTTCATTCCAGCATACATCATTGCAATGTATTCTTGGTTACCAAGACGAGGTGGATCTTTCTTCCATGTCTCGTGGAATTTAGCGAGTGCCGCCGCTTCCCATTCAGCGTATGTGCCTACGCGTTTGTGTTTAAGTGTATAGTATACTTCAAGTGCATCGTGTACTGCGCTACCTGCTACAGCATAACTCTTATCACCACTGTCTGGTAGCTTTGCGACCTTTCGGTAGAACCATCTTCTGCGGCACTCAGACCACTGCTTCTCTTGATTGAAGCTCAAACGAGGCATTATCCGAACAGAGCTCCAAGTTCATTCGGACCTTTGATAATGACGAGATCTCCCGTTCTGAATTCTCCCGTCTCTTTGTCTTTGAAGCGAACTTCTGCATTCACTGCTTCGCCCCACAACGCCCAGAGGATTTCTTCAACTGTGGCGAGCTTCGCGTCAGGTTTGTTATATTGTACATAATCTTTATCCCAGTCATGCTTCGGTACGAGCGAGTCTTCCCACTCATGCTTCTTGCTTAACTCGTTATAGACATCAGCAATCGTATCCGCTGTGATGTCTCCGTAGTGTGCTTGGCTTTTGAGCCAGGCTTCGAATGAATCGATGATCTCTTCTTTACTTGCTATTGCTGTTCCCATTGTCTTCCCCTGAAAAGAAAAAGATGGGCCGAAGCCCCCCTTATTGTGGTATCACCTGTATGCAATTGTCTGTTCGATAATCGCAAGTCCATGGTCCAAGACCAACAGGCTGATCCAATCTCTTTGACTTCATTAGTGCTTGACAGAAGCGTAGCTCTTCATTGGTGTAATCCATACCGTGAATCATTCTACATTCTATCAAATCGATGCGATCGTTCGTAGCTTCAACTTCTGCTTTTGTTGCGAAGATCGTATGCAAGTAGTCAATCACAGTTTCGTACACACGTTCTAGTCTACCGTCTCCTGTGATATGTCTCCACATACCTGTTGAGCTCATACCACCGCCACCAACGAGATCTTTTTCCCACTTCTCTTTGTTCGTATTGATGACGTTATCCAAATCATCAATCTCTCCCGTTACCTCATCGAACTCATCTTGGAGTTCATGATCCTGACAGACGTCGGTGTTAAACCAACCAGGACCATCACAGTCTACTGTCACAGCCATTGCTGAAGAAGCAAGTAGTACACAGAAGACTGTAAATGCAAATATTGTCTTATTCATTTCGTTGTTCCTCCTTTCTCAAACGTCTACCGCAGCACATGCAAATTCGCATACCTATCTCCTTCTCAGGTTCTCTGCACATACAGTAGATCGTCATCGGAATAGAAAAAAGCGGGCCGAAGCCCAACTTATTCCAGCTTGACGATGTCGTTTCTCATCCAATCTCGACCAGAGAACTTTCCAGTTTTCGTTCGGATCGTAACTTTCAATCCTTGAAGTCCTTCAAGAAATTGACGGTCGCTGATTTCTTCAGGTGTTTTGTTTACCTTCTGAGCATAGAGTCTAAATAGCTTTGCTACTTCATTTTCCCCCGCTCTTGGAATTCTTGGTACTTTTGCTACAGTTCCATTTGCATCAACGAAGAACTTAACGTTAGGCACATACTCAATGTATGTGTCACCTTCGTGATCAAATTCCAAGACCAACTTTCCTCTGTAGTACTTGACTGCTGGGTTGTTTTGGCTTTGAGTCGGCGGTACAGGATTTCCAGTTGCTCGATCTGTAGTTCGAGCTTGTGTAACTCGTACTCCTTTGATCGTCACTGTCTTGCCGTCTAGTGACTCTCTCTTTGGTTTATCAGCGGGTGCTTCGTCTGAAAACATATCAGCAGTCAATGCTTGATATCCGTCATCATCGTCGTCGTCATCCTCTGGCTTAGCAGTGGTTGTTGCTGCTTTCTCCTCGATCTCTTCCATCTCGTCAAAGATGGTTCCTGCTTGCTGTTGCTCTTTCTGCTCTGCATTCTCCGTCGGAGCCTGCTCTTGCTTATTTGCTTCTTCCATTTGCTTTTTCCTCCGGGGCTGGAATCGCTTTTAACAATTCCTTTCCCTTATTCTCAAAGAAATCATTGAGTGCAATCGACACGATCTTCGTGTACGAGCGAAATTGAGCGTATTCTTCATTCCCCTGCTCAATTTGATCTTTTGCATAACCCGCGGCGTGCCTTAGTCGCTGCTTCTCTTCTTTAGTCATAGCGATGAAGACTCCATTCTTCTTTCGCTTCTTATTCATGTCCGTCATTATGATACACCCCAAATTGTGTAAATTTTAAACCTTATACTATAATATAAATGTTCTCTTCTATTATTCCGCATACAAATTGCAAAAGACATGATCTCTCCAGTATGGCCAGTCGTCTTTCTCTACAATGCTTCGAGCGAAGCATACAAAGACAAATGGAGAGAAAGCAGTCGGTTTCGGCGGGTGCCTGAATCGCTCTAAGATCTCATCTGTGTCAAGAGTGGGTGCGCTCTCTAGATTCAGTATATTCTTACAGACCTCTAGATACTTTTCTTCCACCTCAGATTTATACGCGTGCTTCTTCCACTCGGCAAGCTTCGCTTGATCTAATGGCTTCTCCCACTCATAGAGCATTGGTTCTCTCTCAAGCATGCACCACTTATTCACAACTGCTTCTGAGAAGACAGCATCTTTCGGTAGATAGTCAGTGCTTGCTGCAAATGGTCTACCTTGCATTCGAGAGATGTCTGCTAAGATACTGCCTAGATTCTTTGGATCGATCGTTGATTCATGATCGCGTAGTAGAATCGCTAGCTGCATCTCTAAATAATGATTTCGATATCCAGAAGGCAAACGCTTTTGTAACAGGATCTGGACAAGTGGTTCTTTCAACATATCCTGCGGCTTCTTCCATCTCTTCAGAGTCAACACTTTCTTATTGATCTTCCGTCCTCGTAATTTATACTCAGTGCCTGTCTTTGCTACACGCAGCATCTTAAGCCATGCATCGTCGTCAGAGCGGTCAGTGCACACGTCTACAACTTTACACCATCTCGGATCGCTCGGGTCTTTCCAGTTTCTTGTGAATGGTAACCTGCCTACTCTTCGTAAATCCCATGTGCGATCAATCTTCGCTCTACCTTGAGCTACACCACGAAGCGCGGGAGCTACAGCATACTTTGCTACATTCTTGAATAGTGCAAACTCTTCTGTCTCTGTATACACGATTTCATCGCCGAGCTTTTCATATGGCACACCAGGGGAGAACACCACTGTATTCAAGGGATAGAACACTTGAAATCCATTTCCAGAAAACGCTCGGATACGATGTCGTAATCCAAAGACTTCTGACATCACTTTATCTACATCATCAGCTACTGCTTTAGCTGCAGCAATTTCATCGTCTGTAGCAGCTTTCTTCTCATCTTCCCTATCGCAATCAATATCTATAAAGACTGAATTGAACGCGGAGACAGCACTATTCGTACCACGATAGCTTTGATAGCTCTTCCCTGATTTAGAAAGCAGCCAGATCTTTTTTCTTGGGTTGACACCAACGTAGACATTGCTCTTCAATCTTGTGCGTGCGATAACGCGAATCAAGCATTCATAGTCTTCAGCGAATTCTATGAAGATGCTCTTTCCGAAGCTACTCACTTCGTTTCCAGTGATAGTAGATATGGCTTGCGCAATCTTCTTCACCGGCTCCCAGTCCAAATCTCTAAACGTGATCTCAACTGCACCTGCTTCTCTACTGAAAAGGTTATTGAAAAGCCACGTTGGTGTTACGTCGTTCATATTTCCTTGATCTGTAGTACGTCTGCTTGCGGTAGCCAGATACGTTTAACATTCTCGTCTGTACTGACATCTGTTGCATTGTTGAGCTTGATCAATTGACCAGTCAGCTCGAACGTCTCAACGATGTACGTGACTACACCTGGTTCGTCTTTGAATAAAATCTCGTAGCTCATTGCGTTCCCTCCGTGCTTGTGTTTAACATTGATGCGGTTGATACTTCTGAGAGCAATACATTGTGCGCTTCTTTGAAGAGCGTCTTCTGATTCTTATGTACGCCCTGTCCGACGATGAAAATTACAGCAGAAGCTTGTACCCACTTCTCAATAAAAGTACCACCGTCTTTCTTCTCTTCAATGAGATTGTTGAATTTGATCATACCGTTTGCTACGAACTCAAAGCTATCGCAGGTATAGAGCGCAGAGTCTTTCACAAATTTCAGATCCTTGATCTCGTTAAGTGGGCCAAGCTCCTTACTGAGTTCTTCAACCCATATACTTACCAAATAATTTCCTTTCATTCCTTTCCCTCCTTGGGAAGCGTGACTTTTGATTTGAGCCATATTTCTCCAAATGAATAGTTGATAGTGATCGGCAGCACCGCTTTACGCATAAGCGTGAGCAACTGCCTAACGAATAATCTAGTCTCGTCATCCAAGACTGACTTGTAGTTTGCATACATAAATGATTTCGTCATGAGAAAGATGATGTTCGTTGCCGTCGTATCAATCTCATCAGAGTAGACAGATGACGGATTATTCGCTACTGTTCTATTTACATACTCGATCGTCTTGATCAACTCTGGATCTTCGATTGTATGCTTCTGCAACTTTTGCACATACTCAACGAAGGAATGTGTTGTCAGCTTTCGTTCAATCTCAAACGATTTCTTCGGAACGTCATTGTGCGAGTTGAATAATGTGATTGCTGCTGGACGTGGATCTACCATCACTGGACGGACGACGATCTTTAGCGGGAATCTCTTTAACTCAGGAGTGCTTAATCCAAACATCCAGTGTTCTTCTCCGTAGCTCATTCTCGTTTCCTCCACCGCTTTCTTCATGAAGGGATTGATTCCCGCGTACTCTTCTAAATCACCAAAGTAATCTAACGATTCATCGAACTGCTGCTTCGTTGCGAACTCATGCAGATTCGGACTGCCCATCATCGTATCATATCTCTTCTTGATCTTCGTCTTATAATCTCTATGATGTCGAGTCGAGAAATTTCCTGCTCCAATAACAACTGCATTCTTCGGGCTGCTTCCGCTGCCTCCTACTTTATTGTTAGTCACATTGTCTTCTAGAAGATATTGCTTGAAGTCTTCGAGTAATTTGTTAGTCTTGACGCCTCCCCTGCCACCTTCTTGCTTGAGGATCTCGTCTATAAATATGCATTTTTTAACAGCGAGGTGACCTTCGCTTCTCATCGTTTGTTCTTTACCGTTGATGTACATTTTCATCGATGAACCACGTAGAGCAGGCACAGATACAGAATCATACGACGTCCACATGAATGGACGATATAATACAGGAGCCATATAAGTCGGGATGAACGTCTTTCCAAGATCTTGTGGTCCAACCAGAAGCATGTTCACCTGCTTATTATTGAAGAGGTGGTATGCGATTGCTTGTAAGATCATAAGTTCTATGATCAGCTTTGCGTTATCAAACTTGATATGCGCTTCCTTCGCGATGAAGTCTTCTACAGCAACTCGCGCCTCCGGAAGTGTTTTTGCATGAACCAATTCAGGAATCGCGGCCGTCTCCATCTCTTCACTTGCCATTACATACACAACAGGCTCTTTCGAATTTGCTGGTGTAGTCATCACTCCTGTCACCCATTGCGGACCTTCTTTAATATCTAGATCGAAACTTGTGAAGTACACTCGTCTCTGTTGTAAGTGGCCATACTCATCTTCTATGAAGATAAACGCATCTCCCGCAATACACGAGACGAATCTCCCGTCTCCCCCTGATACTGGTCTATTCTTCCCCGAGCATCTAGTCTTACCATCTGACTTATAATTAGGACATGGCTCTTTGAATCCATACTCGTTTTCTAATTCTGACACTCGTTTCGTGTAATTTTGCTTGCATGCGAAGCAGTGATAATCTGCATGCGTTCTGTGTTGATGCTTTGATTTCTCTTGAATATTCAAGATGAATGTTTGTGCAGTAGAACATTGGAGGAGCGCAGCACCATCGTCGTTAGAAGATATTCCACCATCTCTATGAGCGAATTGCCATATAGGTTTGCCGTGCTCCTCCAATTGTCTCAGAACCGTATTCGGTTCAATGAGTGGTAAGATGTCAGGCGTAAGCACGATACTCTCCTGACGAATGAAGGTTTTGAAACTCTCTGACTCAAATTTATGTTCCATGAAGATTGCATAGAGTTGGGTAAACGACTTGTCAACTTCCATGCCTGTGCTGTATTGCTCAAACAGTCGACGAATCTCTGCATCACTCAAGTGCGCGAAGTCTTTCGTCTTCTTCAGATAGTTCGTGAAGTCCGACATTAAATCACTTGAGAATTCAAACACAGGTAAGGGCTCAGTAGTGTTTTCTTGCATTGTTGACGGCTCTCCATTCCTTTGTGAGGTGGTGGAATAAAAGTAGTAGCCTTTATGAATTATATAAAATTTCCTTCTACTACCAACTTACTTTCTGAATGTCAGTGAAGAATGGCCACCGTCTTGCATACTTTCTGATTGCATTAATCTCTGAGATGATCTTCGCTCCTTCCCAGGAAATTCGCTTACTACGCTTATGTTTTCCGAATAATGTACCACGACTTCTTGACATATGCTTGATGAAAATCGAAGAATCAGTATCATTGTCAAAGATCGCTTCGAGAAAGAGTACTTGCTTGAGATTCATCTTACTCATCGATGTGTAGAGATTAGTTGGAATCTGGTTGCTGAAATCTGTCGTAGTCTTTGGCTCCCCTTCTTTTGCGCTATGATGCATGACTAGGTGCGACACCATATATTGATACATCCTCTTTCGGTAGAGTGTAGACTCGTGAGCATTCATGATTTCAACGACTCGAGTAAAGAATACATCGTCTCGTTTCTCAGAGATCATTTGCATCAGCTTAGTTAAATCAGCATCATTACCTAACGCTTCGGTCAAGGCGATCAGTAATTGCTTAGCCCATTTCGATTTGATATATGGATCCATCGAGAAGACGCCACCTAGCTTGGTTGGATATGCATTCAGCGACGCTTTAATAGGCTTGTTTAGAATGACCATATTGTAAGATACCTATAGATATTTATATTGTTTGCTTTCAATCATTTGGATCTCGCTACAGCTTGATTCTTTATATATCTCGAGCGGTCTTAGTGTGATTACTGCAAGGTAAAAACCGACCGCTCGATTCTGCTATAGAGGAGGCTTATACGCAAGGCTAGTCTTTTTAATATTGTGCCATATTGTGGCACATACAAAAATTAAATTGTCACATCTTTATATAAGGTAAGAAGGTAAGTAACCCTCCTCTCTACGCAAAAATAATTTAGCGGTTTTTACCTTGCAGTAATCACACTAAGAATTTCAGAACTTACTTGAATCTTGACGCTCGATTGGAGAGGAAAATATTATATAGTTCTATTGGAATTGTAGTATATGGTTAGAATAAATGTTGGAATCAATCCGAGACATCTTCACGATAAACATCTAGGTGCAGAGTACAATGAGATCTTGAAATTGCTCGGCCATGTCAAGAAATCGCCTTATCCGAAAGGATACGCTCCGACTCGATTCACATTGAATAAAGGTCACATCAATTTCTTCAAAGATAAGCTGATGTATTTGATTCAGAGATGGAATATCGTCTGCGACGAATGCGAGCGACGTGGTCGACAAACAAATCGATGGTTATTCTGGGAGCATCTTAGTCAAGCTGATCATAAAGCGGTTGCTGACAATTGGAATGGCTGGCGACCGAGCCAACGTGACTTTGAACTCATCAAGTCTCGAGTACTCGAACGTTGTGAGCAATACGGATTCGACACTACAGCACTTGAAAGTCAGATTGTGACAGAGACAGTATAGAGGAAATATTATATACATCTATTGTGCCATGATGTTATGAAATCGCCTCTTGAAACTAGAGAGAAGCAGAGGATTAGAGAGCTCTGCATATACACGGCAGAGGAGCTGAAGAAGGGACTTGCTCATTGCCCAGCGAATAGATACAAGGTTCGAAATGAATCGAGAGACTTTCTATTAGAGCTCGAGCAATACATGCGGTTTCTAGAACATGAGGAGAAAGCAAATGATTGAAGGAATCATAGGAATGATTGGAGCAGAGGAGCGAGAGCATGATTCTAGCGTGCACGCTCACTACGGAATGACTCAGGAGGAGTTCTTTGGAATCAAGAAAGACGTGTTCATGCTATTGCTTACGAGTGATACTTGGACAGACACGATTGATAAGATCTTCTCAGGAGCTGATACAGAGTTACGAGCGAAGGTGTTTGCCTTTGCAACAGCGTTCTCTGATTATGTAAAAGTCAGAGAAGAGCTATCAAGATACTCAGCATGCAAATGTTCACGCTGTGCACCAGAGGTGAACTCAGATGAAAGTAGAAGTTGAAAGAATGAGCAACGGATACGTGCTACAGATTAAAGATGACGAGCAAAGGTCAATCGTGATCGAAGAAGAAGATACGACTGATGATCGAGGAGAGTTAGAAGCGATGCGAACGCTTCTGATTGAAGTGAAAGAAGCACTCGGTGTATTTAATAACAAGCACAAGAAGCTCAACCTTCAGATTGCGATCACAGAGAGACAAGATGACTGAAGTGAAGATGCAGTGTCAGAACTGTGAGAAGTTGTTCGATCCAAAAGGCACAGTTGTCTTGAATACTGAACGTGTTGCGTGGGCTTGTCCGGCCTGCGGGCATTGTAATTATGCCGATAACATTGCAGGACCAGTGCAGATCTTTGAGGTAGTATCATGAGCGAGACATATGTGCCGATTCAGGACACAGCTGGAAGGAAGAACGATGACATTTGAAGATTTAGAGAAGTACGGATTCACAGACGAACACGGACACAAGCTAGAGAACTGTGTCGAGTACATTGAGTTGCAAGAGAGTTATCATACGTTAGTACGTCATCACAAGTTAGACAAGAGAACTCATTCTGATGAGGAACTCAAAGATGCGATAATCGAAGGTGTTACGAAGTATGCACATTGGAAAGATGGCGTACAGTACGTAGGCACTTGCGGTAAGACGCTGCGACAAGCAGTGGAGGAAATACGAAATGGTTAAACCCTATGAGTATTTTTAAATAAGCTGAAGAGTCCTATCTCTTCATAAAATGACGACTTCTGATAAATGTTATGCTGCACAGGTTGCTGAGCATGTATTTGAGCTACCTGTGGAGAAGAGGTACGATCTCTATAGTTATGTTGTTAGGTGCGTAAAGCCTAAGACGATTAGAACTAGACCTTGGGAGATCGTATGTATCGATGCATTAATCGAAGCCTACAGAGATTGGAGGGATGACGGACGACCAGAAGAACACGCAGAAGCACTAGCATATTTAACAGCATTCGAGCAATTGATCTGGGTATCCAGAAAGGTACATGGGAAAGAAAGGACGGAAGAAGAAATCCAAGCGTGGACGAACTACGGCACCTAAGAAAAGATTCAGCGGAGTGCACGCAAGTTATCTTGATGAGCTCGCAGAGCGATTGAGTCAGAAGTCTTGGGCTGAGATAGTTGAGAAGCGAGTGTTGTATGGTGGGCGGTATCAAGGAGAGTTAGATATCGCTGTGTATAGAGGCCATGGCAAAGGAAGACGTATGATCTACTACGAAATCAAGAGTAATGACACGAAGAGCGCGTGGGCTAAAGCCAAACAGCAGTTTAACAGATGTGAGAAGGCGTTTCCTGGAGTATATGACTACGTGTACTGGACTCCACAGAGAGTAACGCACTACAAAGTAGAGTGAGGAAAGTTTTTTATATACGTAGATAGCTGTATATGATATGCTTACGCTTCCTGCTGTCCGTCAACCTAGTTCGGTAACTGAATTTGCACTCTCTCAGATTTCGATTCATCTGCCTCGGATCACGAGAGAACATATCATCACATGCCCGCATCTTTCTAAGAAAATAGCTGATATTCAAGAGAATATTGAACATCAGTATCCAGATGATTGGAAAGAGCTGATGGATCTGAAAGAGATGCTCGATGCTACGAGAGCAGGACATCACTTTCCATATAAGCTACGAGAGCGAGCTATTGATATTATAGAGCGTGAAGCAAAAGAGCAAGGCATCACGCACTGCCCGTATGAGAAAGACTCTGTGTACAAATTAGTATCTCAGTTGTCAACCAGGTATGATTTTTCTGACCCGCGAGTTACAATCATAGCTAGAGAGTTGATTCAACAGTTTCTGATCGTGCAGCGATTTGACGAGTCAGCTACGCACGACGCTCTTCTGATCATGCAGAGAGGAGCTCTTGACGTTCACCCGTCATTGAAAGCGAGATCAGAGTTTTCTAAGACTGTGATCGAAGGATTGAAAGCGCTTGAGGAAATCACAAGAGAGAAGATGTCGTTCAAGGTCGAAGGAGAGCTAAGCTTCGCAGACATTCTCTCGCGTATTAAGAATCCTGACGTCATTGATGCGACGGTGAATAAAATACCAGAGGTGAGACATGAGAAGACGAAAACCCAAAGCACATGATGAGAGAGAAGTCATCATAACACAACGTGCTCTGGCCACGTTCTTTACGAAGGCGTATCCAGAGATTGTGTCAGCTGAGCACACGAATGAAGGGATCATTTGCATTGTCAAAGGAATCCCTGAAAGTCATGAAGAGATTCAAGGTGTGAAGGTTGACGAATTCCCACGATTTCTCGTGGTACGAAGAGAAGGTAGCGATCGAGAAGAGTTAGTACCTCAAGTTCGATAGGAGATGACGCAATGAGATATAGACCAACGATGCTGTTTTTGCTTGCAGCACTGATGACAGGATGCACATGTCCGTGTACAATAGACAACACGCCCAATTCAGAGAACGCTTGCAGAGATGCATGTTTTTCAGAGTATGAGTTTAGATCTTGTAATCAGTGGGAGTGGCGTGCAAACTATTCGACTGTGATTAACATGACAACGAACAGATCATATGAGCACATGACATCATGTTTGTGCTTTCTAGAGAATTGTTCTGATGGAGTGACTCGTGTGCAATGGCACGAAGGAAGTGATGTGATTTAGTTGTGTGAGCCAACAAGAGAAGGAAAGTGTAGATGTCGTGGGAGGGTGCAGATCATGTGTGCTTGCGGCATCTGTCGATTATGTGGTAGAAAAGTATGATTGTTAGAGCGAAAGGAAGACCTCAAGGAACTACTCGTTCTTGGTATCAAACGAAGAAAGAATTCACTCGAGTCGAGTTAGACTATTGCGCTCTACTCGAAGAACTCTTCCAAGTACAAGATCCAGTTGGTCAACCGATACCGTATCATATGACTGACTATCAGAAGGAGTGGCACTCTGCTAGCTTGAACATCAAAGACGAAGATGCAAAAGATATTCTCGTTGTAAAAGCAAGAGGTATCTCATTCACAACATCATTCTCAATCGAGTTGATCGTATCAGCTCTTACGTACAAAGATCAACTTATCCCAGTCATTGCACAGCGCTATCGTAACGCAAAAGATATTCTGAAGATGATAGCATGGCTTGTGCATCATTCGAAGCTTCCGAACAAATCGTCAATCGAAGTCAAGGAGACTGAGATCGTCTTCAACGATACAAAGACAATCATCAGAGCGTATCCATCTGGAAATGCTGCTGACTCAGTAAGAGGTAGAAGATTGATTCGTGGGCTGATTGACGAGTATGCGTTTCAGCAACATGATAGAGAGCTACTCGCTGCAGTCCAAGATACAATGCAGAGTGGCATCGGACAGATTATTATAGGAAGCACAGCGAATGGAAGACACAACAACTTCTTCAGGCTCACTCAGAATCATCATTCCTTTGAATTCTTTCGGTATCCAGTGTTTGACGAGCGCAAGTTCAATCCAGAAAAGTCGATCTTAGAACAAGACGTTGTACCGATTGCACCATGGATCTCAAAGAAAGCGTTAGAGAGTAAGCGCATGCGAGATCCAGTGATATTTAAACAAGAGTACATGTGTGACTTCCTTGACGATAGCATTTCGTTCTTTCCACACTCGCTTATCAAGAGAACAGAAGATCCAGACTTGGTAAACTTTGGCGACAAGATAGCGATCTCAGATACGTGGACGTACGAAACACCTAACCCAATATATTGCGGAGTAGATGTAGCGCGAACGACTCACTTCACAGCAATCAGTGTGTTCGAAGAGTTCTCAATTGAACTAGAAGATAGTACGATTCGGAAAGAATACATTCAACGAGCACTCATAGCTATCAGGAAGACTGATCTGCCAGCGCAAAAGAAGATCTTAGATCGAGTGATCAAAGCATTTCCATCGATGGTGAGGATGCGCATCGATCAGACTGGATTAGGTCTCGGACTCTATGAGTTTGCAAAGCGAACGAATCCTGGAATCGTTGAAGGAATCAACTTTTCGACTAGAATCAGAACTGGAGAAGCAAAGAGGAAGGCAAACATTCGAGAGTATATGCTTGTCAATCTAAAGAGCTTACTCGAAGGAGATGCAGTCACGCTGCTGGCCGACGAATTACAATTGCATCACATGACTATGATGGATTACACGTTCAAAGTCTCAGCAGATGATACAGGACACGGCGATATCATCTTCTCGAATGCGCTAGCTTTGATGCCGTATTCATACAAAACGATCGTAGCAACACCACTCGCTACAAAAACACAATCCGCAGCTTTATCTGATCCGTCAGCGCCAAAAGAATCGTTTGGAAAGCATAGAGAAATGGATTTATCAGAGAAGATCAAGTGGTTGAAGCGGCAAAAGCGATGAGAGCAAAAATTATAAACATATACATGTCAATACCAACTATGTTCTTAGCGAAAGTAAAATATCTCTGGAAGAAGTTTTCCAATTGGATCACTATGCAACGTGCTCGCGCTCGCGTCAAAGGAAGGAAATTCCTTGCTACAATACAAGCTCTCGCACCGCTCTTTGAGATTCCGTTTATATCGCTTTGTCTTGCAGTTGTGTTTTATGCGCTCGGACAAAGACCATTTTGGTTTTCACTTATCACAGGCTTTGCAGGATACTTCCTCTGGGAGCAAATACTAGCACAGCTCCTTATGATATCGAAGAATCTTGGAGGTAGTAAACGATGAAATTTACTGAACTTTTTACGGCTAAGCAATTCATTACAAAGCTAGGTGCATTACGGTTCGGCACTGGACTCTTCGATGAAAACGTAGCACGCACACCACATGAAGAGATGGAGCTTGCAACACAAGCGTATCTTACAAGACCACAAGTCAACAGTGGCATCGACCAACTAGCGCTCTTTGTCGTAGGCAACGATATTTCTATTGAGTCAAGCGACAAGAAGACCGAAGACTTTCTCAACAAATGGCTTGAGCAAAGAGATAGAGGAAATCAAGAGATTCGAAATTTCGTGATCTCAGCTCTTGTTACAGGCAACGCATATTTTGAGAATACATTTGCCAAGACTCCAAATGGCTCACTCGTTCTCGACAACGTATTCACAATCACAGACTCAGCAAGAGTCTTTAGAAATCTTGCATCAGATGAACACGATAAATGGTGGATATATGAAGTACCAACTGAACTAAAAACATATCCATTCTCAAATCTCTTCGGAGAGATGACGCAAATGCATCCAAAGTTTTGGTTCATTAACTACGTACTCGCTAGTAGCGTAGTGTTCCGCAGATCGGTGTATGGAATACCGATTGACAAAGCGAAGATATCCCACTTTAAGTGGGGGTGGAGCCGAGATATGATCTACGGCCGTTCTTTCCTCATGTCAGTTATAGACGACACAGACATTATTAAGGAGATCGTCAAGAACTGGTCCATAATTGCTCGCTATCGTGCTCTCAACGCTAAGATCATAAGTGTAGGAGATGCAGAAAATCCGGCAACAGTCGAAGATATAGAGACGCTCCGAAGTGATTTCGATGCAAAACGGGATAGCGAGCACATCATTCTCAACAAACCACACGAGATCAACTCGCTATCTAATGTTGGAGAGTACGATGACATGAGCGCTCCTGTTGATTGGCTTCGAAGAGATGTCACATCAGGTCTTGTACCGAATTACTTGACTCCATGGAACTCTGACATCAATCGAGCTACATCTGAAGAAGTCAGAGTAGTCTTTGAATATAGACTTGAGTCAATGCGAGAAGAGCTCGTTGCATTCTTAGATAAAGCAATCATTGATGAGCTCAGAAAAGAATATACTTGGCTAGCAAAGGATGCGACGTTCAAGTTCGGAGAGATCGATTTCGATAGTAAGAGCGAGAAACTACAATTCGCTGGAGATCTGTTTGATAGAAACATCATCACAGTCAACGAATACAGAGAGCTCGTTGGACTAGAAGCACTACCATCCGACTCTGGAAATCAATTTGCTAAAGACGTCCAACAGACGTATGGTAATATGGACGCGTTTCCAGGTGTAAGCATTCCAGACGCTGAACCACCTCAACTACTTCAATCCCCAGAAGGTTTTCGGGAGGGCGCAACACCCGAACTACGAAGCGCCGAAGATGATCTCGCTGATGAAGCATTTGAGCAAGTAGACTCAGCACTTGTTGATTCAGTTGATTCGTTCTTTAAGCAATTTGACAAGAAGAAACGAAAGACGTCAGAAGCATTTGCCTCTTCAAAATCAGTTGATTCGCTTGAGAAGACGATGCAAGGATTTGATAAGAAGGTTTCTAGTATTGCGACTGATGTATTTGCAAAAGTTCTTGATAACGTTCATGAAGGAACCGGAGCTCTAGACACGAAGGTTGACAAGAAGGTCGACAAGAAGCTATCAAAAGCACTCATGGATAAAGCAGCAATGCTACAGAAGAACTTTGACGCACAACTTAAACAATACAACAAGAAGAAAGTACAAGATGTTCGCAGGCTGATTCTGGATGGAGTTGTACGAGGACTGTCACACGCTGAGATCAAGAAGCAAGTGAAAGAAGTCATTGACAAGTATAAACGCAAAGAGAATCCGCAAGACTGGGAAGTGCAAAGGATCATTCGGACTGAGATAGGAAAGTCAACGAACTTACTACGTCTCTTGAAATGGCAAGAGCAAGGATTCGAGAAGTTCATCTGGGTGACGATGAACGATAACAGAGTACGTCCACTTCATGCAAAGAGACATATGAAGTCGTATAAGATCGCAGACGCTCTGCAGGGGAAAGCTCCACTCACGGACGATAGTTTCCCAGGGGTAGCAATCAATTGTCGTTGTACTGCAATGCTAGATCCACAGTAAGATGACAGACAAGATAAAAATCAACATTCAAACAAGAAGTGATTCGCATATGAAGCAAGAGATGGTTGAAGCAGTTGTTGCGTTCCTCATCTTAGCGTTTGCGTTTTACACTTGCATCAGATATATGTTCATGATGTACAACTGGTTTGCAGGATTCATAATGATTCTGCTCACAATCTGGTTTGCATTCTATGTATATAGAGTAGGGAAGAAATAATGGAAATCGAAAACGTAAAGGAGACAAGACGAGAAGTCATTCCAGAGACACGTGGAGATCAGAAGATCTACAAGCTCTTCGTTGAGCAAGAATATTATGAAGAGAATGCCAAAGGCATTGTAGCTAGTTTCAAGAAGGAGCTAGAAGACATCAACCACGTACTCGATGGATTGGACGAATCTAAAGAGAATGCATACGAAGAAGCGGACAACCAAGTTGATCGTATGAAAGAGCAAGTGCTCAAAGATCTTACACTCACGAAAGATGAAGTCTGGACGAACTGGAAGGAAGAATGCAAAAAGAAGCAAGAGTGGCTCAATAACATAGAGACGTTTAGAGCCAATAGCAAGAAAGCACTAGAAGACCAATTCGTCGCATTGGAAAAGCAGCTCCGGACCAATCGTGATAACAACACGAAAGGAATAGAGATCTGGGGTGCTGCTGTTGGAGAAGAAAAGTAAGTATTCGATCAATGAAGTACTCGAGTTCTTAGAACGATCAAAGAGTAGACAACAGATTGCTGAAGAGTTTGGTCTCTCGAATTCTGAGTCTTGGCATCTCATTCGCTGGATGAAGAAAGCGAAGTTTATTGTCGAAAGGCAAGGCGTGAAGCCGGCTGGGAGCAGTCCGAGAGCGATCTTTTACAAGCGTGTTAAACGCAAGGAGTGAAATGTATATTTTTAAATATACGGATGTCTCTAAACAACTTGATATGACAAAGCGCAAAGAACAGTTTTCCTCTCCAGAAGAGTATTTTAAGAAAGCACTTGCTTCTGGAGGTCTTGAAACGATTGATATAGCGATCGTTGGTCAACTGTTCGGCATGGGTGCATCCGAGGTCAAGAGACGGCTCGACGCTTTCGTCAAAAAACATTCGAGGGAACATATGAACACTAGTCAACGAATAAAACAATTGTACAAAGAAAGTGTTCTTGACGGTGATGACAAAGCTGATCTCGTTAAGAAGGCACACAAACACATTCTGAATCGAGTCAAGAAAGGATTCGATGAACCACGTATTCAAGAGATTGCGTACATGCTACAGGAAGACGAAGAAGGATTGACACTGGATCAGGCTTATGAGATTGCTGCATCAGCGATCAGAGCATATCGTTCTTTTATTTCTAACAAAGATTCAAAGAGAAGTGAAGCGATGAGTACTGCAGATAAGCATAAGGTTATCGATATCATGAAATCTGCTTCTGGTTTATTCGATATGGATAAACCTTTGAAATCAGCAGGTTTCAAAACACGTTCTGTATCCACAAATGCTGGATACGCACTGATTGTGCAGAAAGGTAGTAATAAAGTCGTGATCGGGAACAAGAAGATGTTTGAACCAGGTGATCCATCTGATTTTGAAATTCGCAATCTAGTAATGGGTGATTATTCTGAATCATTCAAGAAAGGCGATAAAGTTTCAACTTCTGGCCAAGGACGTACGAAGTCATGGGGCAAGATCTCAGGAACTGTCGTTGACGTACGTGGTGGTAAACCGATCGTCAAATGGGACGGTACAAAATTCTCAACTGACGAAATGGATCCAAAGGAGATCAAGAAAGAATCATTCAAAGAATTCAACTCAATTATAATGCCTTCTGATAAGGAAGCGGATGAGTTTGAAGATCGTCTGAGCAAAGCAAAGATTGAGTACACACGTGGTACACGATCATTTGCTTTCAATAAAGATAGCGATTTCAAGAAAGCTCTGAGAATTTCTGATAAGATGCAACTTGGCGAACAAATCGAGCTCGGCGACGAGACGAGTGAAGAACTTGAAGATACTATCCCAGCACCTGAGAATAATGAATCAGTTTCAAATGGTCCAAGCGACGACGAAGTAAATGAGATGGCTTGGAAGATGTACGGTCAACATTGGAATGCTCTTGGTACTGATGAACAGAATGCTATTTACAAGAAGCTTGGATATCCAAAACTCGCTAACAATGCTGCTGGAGCAGACTACGCCGAGCTTCAAGAAAGAATCAGAAAACTTTCTGAACGCGTCTTAGGTGGCGAGGTCGATCCAGATCCTGAAACAGAGCAAGCTGCAGGTAAAGATTTTGCTCAAGATCGAGATGGGTATAAAGATAAGACTTACGGTTCACAACGAGAAGCAGTAAACATGCCCGCTCTACTCAAGAAGCAAGCTTCACGAATTGATGCTTTAGTCAAGTCTGGTGAAAAAGAGATCCGTGATGAGAAGGATGATCCAGACTATCAAGCAATGAAGAGAAAAGACATTGCTGATTGGAAGAAAGTTCAAGTACTTGCTAGAGCAGGTAATGTAGCTGGAACAGTCAAAGCAATCGATCGCATTAACGACACATTTCCTAGAGAGCAAGTTTCAGTCGCTCTAGCAAAAGGATCTGTTGGTGAAGATAGGAAGGCTTTGAAAGATCTTCTTAATTTGAGGTAATCAAATGAGATACACAGAGAAGCTAAACACACTACACACTGAAGCTCTCAGTCGAGATGCAATTGACCGTATGGGCGGTCTAGCAAAGATTTCTGACATGACCGCATTCAAACGTGCAGCGAAAGGAATCAAGAAAGAACTCATGGATGAAGGATTCGAACGTGCAGAAGTGCTCGAGTTCTTGTACATGTTCGCGAGGAACGCATAATGAAATACACAGAGAAATTAGAATCCCTACATAAGGAAGCATGGAGACCTGAAGTAGAATCTAGGTATAAAGCTTTGAAGCAGAAAACTCCAAACGAACTATATCAGATTGCTCAACGTAACTTTAAGATTTATTCAAAATCTGACAAGGAGACGATGATTATGGATATCATGAAGGCTGAGTTTGGTTCTAGAAAATTGAATGAATCGTTTAGAGAGTTGTCTTCACAGGCAACTTCATTGATCAAGATGTTCAAGAAGGAAGACTTGCTTGAAGACCGTAGAGAATATGATGTGAAAGAATTCATGGTTTCATACGACATCTCACGCTCCGTAGCACAGGAGCTATATAATTGGTTCAGGAAGTGGGAGAAAGGTCAAGTCGAATCATTCAAGTACACAGAGAAGCTCACCAAATTGAAAGAAGACATATACGGGAACGAAGAGAAGCCTCAGGGCGATTTCGGAGGATTCCCTATGGAGGAATTCCACTTGGGACTTCCGATCGAGTTCGAGCACACAAAAGATCCAATGGATGCTGCTCGCATTGCAATCGATCATCTCGAAGAGAACCCGAAGTACTACACACTACTACTGAAATACGTCGAAAAATGAGATACACCGAGAAATTGCTACTTCTTCATGAGAGTGTAGCAGAGGCAAAGGCTTTAATTCATAAATTGAATGCAAGTGCAATGGTTCCGATCAAGAATGTAGACTTTGCTGCGAAGCTTATAGACGAACGATTGACTTCTGCTGAATGGAAGAGTCCTGTATTCAAAGCACTCTCCTCTGATAAGTCAAGCGGTAAGCTATTTGCTGCACAACAAGTAGATCCGACTCTTGGAGTATTTTTCATTGACATCAACTTTGCAGCTAGAAGAGCTGGAAATGTGCTGGGCTCATTTGGAAAATCGATTCAAGGAATAATTGACTTGATCAACAGCGGCAAAAAGCTTAGGTCTGTGCCGTTATATAATGTTCGCACGAATAAGATTGAAGAAGGAAATCATAGGGTTGCTGCTCTCAAGCATCTTGGGTATCGAAGCATTCCTGTGTATCTCGAAGGAGGCTGGGACTAATGCCATTCGGAGACTATAAAGATTTCGATGACTGCATGTCAAAGAACTCTGACAAGAATTCACCAGAAGCGTATTGCGCTGTGATTCATAAGAAGATCACTGGAAAATGGCCTGCTGAGAAAGAGAGAATTCGACAAAAACTTATCATGCGAGAAAAAATATCAATCATGGAGGAGATGTTCAAGTCATGAATATTTTTAAATAGACGCGAACACACATCAATACTAATGGCAAACGAACAATTAACACGTCGACAGAGAAAATGGCTTGCAAGAGAGCAAGTTTCTGAGCCAGAACCAGAACCAGAGCCAATCACAGAAGACGTAGAGGACGAAGAATTTTATCTAGAGGATATGTCAAAGGCGGAACTCGTTGAATATGCAGCTGATGTATATGACGAAGAGTTTCCAATGAGCTGGACTAAAGATAAAATGCTCGACAGGATAGACGAACTAGAGAACGATAACAAATGAAGACCGCCCAGCTAATGAAAGAAGTGTGGGTACCAGGACAAGGTACTTTTCAGTTCGCAGAGAAGATCGATCCGCATACTGGTAAGACTAAATATATCCTCAAAGGTCTTATGCTCCCATTTAACAAAATCTCACGAAACAATGTACTCTATAATGAGGCAAGTGTGCGTGAAAAACACAAGGATTTGATTGGACGTCCAGTTATGTACAATCACAAAGTCGAAGATACTTCGCTACCAGTTGGTCACTTTATCAATTCATATTGTGATGGAGTTGGATGGCATTACGAAGCAGATATTGATCCGCATGAACGCGATATGATCAGAAAGCTCGAAAGAGGAGATCTTCGACATGTTTCAATACAATTGATCGGTGGTAGAGTTGAAGAGAGATTCAATCAAGAATCAGGACTCTCATTTACTGAAGCTTATGTAAGCGACATCATTGAAGGGTCAATTGTTCCCGCTCCAGGATTTCTTGATACAACCGCAGCATTCGCGGAGGCGCTTAGTCTTCGTCATGATGCGACAACGAGCACAGCAGACGGCGCGATTGGTGGACCGTTGATGCCAGGTGATCTGCGCAGTGAAGGAGCTGAAAAGCTATTCCCATTACTCAAACAGGCATATCCTAGCATTGAAGACGCTAAACTATCGGCAGCAGCTGTTATTGTAGAAGAGCTGCTTTCCCGCTCGCTCGAGGATCTTCAGTACGTAAGTTCTGAGATCATGGCCGAATCATTCATTCGGACGCTTGGGGAAGATGACGTAGCAAGAATCTTGCGAGAGGTGACCCAATGAGTAAGACAAAAGAACAACTCATCACAATCTTGCGAGAGCACGAGCGGCTCTCGAGGATGCATAAGGTGGAGGAAGAAAGTATGGCAAAAAAGAGATACCGTGAAAACGAAGCGGATCAGGACGTCTCTGCTACTGCTTCAAGTAGTGCCGACGGAACCCCGACTACGCCGCTCACTCCTGATGCAAGCCAGGACCACGGAGAGATCCAGGACGGCAAGCAACAAGAGGCTTTAGAGGACGAAGAAGAACTCGAAGAGCAAGAAGGCGAAGACGAGGAGTCCCGGATGCAAGAAAATGAAGCCGAAGTAGATACTCAAACTGATCCTAAAAGTAACAACTCGATTCCAGCCGATGGTGGAGACAACATAGGCGACGAGACACCGCAGAACACAGAGGAAATCCAATCCGAAAATATGGATGAGGAAGAACTCGCTGAGGAACTCGAAGAAGAGGAAGGAGAGTTGATGGAAAGGCTACGCCGAGTGCGTAAGCTCAAAGAGAGAGTTCGTAATGGGAAACGACTACGCGAGAAGGCTCGATACAAAGAGCAAGATGGCGCAGAGGAAGAACCTTTGACTGAGCAAGACGAAGAGGAACCCGTAATTACAGAACGATTCCGAGAGATGGAAGATGACATGGGCAAAGTTGTTGATGTCGTTGAAGCTCTTAAGAATCAGATCGACGAACTCGAGGAGAAATTCAAATCACAGTTCGGAGACGAACTTGATGAAAGCGATGAAGAACAGCCTCTCGCTCCGCAGTCTGAAAGTGCGATACTAAGGAGTGCATTTGTGGAGAGTGCTGAAAACGGAATCCACACAAAGTTCGGTGAAGCTGCAAAGCATCTGATCCGGGGTTAGGAGGAAAGCAAACATGAGAAAATTCAAAGTAGAAAAGCTTTCGCAAATGAAGTATTCCGAACACGGCACTGCACTAACTGAAGAAGTTGGTAAGAAGCTGTGTGAAGGGATTCAGCGCAAAGCTAAAACAGAAACGTGGGCGCGAAATGCAATCCGCCTTGCTGAAGGATATGGTGTCAAGTTCAAAGAAGACATCACAACCTCAACTGCAAGTGGTGCATACACGACCATGCTTAGCACTACACTATATAGTGCTGCCGTAGAGAATATCAAGAACATTCTTGAGCTTGTCTACATCAACGACGATCTAAAAGACAAAGGCGGATTTGGCGCTTATAAAATCCCACGTCTTCAACCAACTGTTGCAGTGGAAGTTGCAGAGGGTGCAGTAGTTAGCTACTTCGATGAAGGAGTCGACGACATCACCGTAACACCACGAAAAGTTGCAGTAGGAACGAAGATCACATGGGAGATCATGAAGCGTGGTATGGATGACTTCGTAAGATTCATTCTACAAAACGCTGCTGACGCAGTTACAAGGAAACTTGCATCTGACATCGTAAATGGACTTGCCGCAGGAGCTGCAACATCAGCCGGTGGTGGTATCACTTACGACAAAGTCATCGACGCACAAGTATCTGTCGAAGGCGCTGTCTATGCAAACGGAACACCATTCGGCTTCTTGGCAACACATCTTGTTGTCTCACCAGCTGCATGGGGAATCCTTGCAAAGAGCACTGACTGGAAAGAACATGTCTACTTCGCAACCGCCAGACCTGGCGACGTGACAGTGAACATGCCTGTTCTAAAGTTCAACCAGATGGATATCGTGGTAACACCATTCCTAACGGCTGCACAGGGACTTGTAATTGACAGTAAGAAGGCTGCAATGCTTGTAAGAGAAAGCGAGCTTGAAACCTTCGAGGGTGCATTGCCAGGCGATCCATATGACCGTGAAATCGTTGCTCTTATGAGTTACGTACTAGCAGTCATCTACCCGCAAGCAATCGCAAGCATAACTGCATAAATCGGGCTAACGCCCAATTTTTTCTTTCTTTCAATTTCTTCAAATTTACTTACATCGATTGAAGTATGTGTAAGGAATATATTTAAATGTGTGTATGATCAATTCTATATTACATATATCGATGAGGTTACAGCGATGCGTTGAGCAATCAATGCTGGTCCAAGGACACGTCGAGGAGAATATATACAATGGTAAAACCAGTGACAATAAGTGCCCCAGCAGGCACAAACGTAATTGCAGCAGGTGCCTTTTTGGAAACAGACGGTGCAGGCGCAGTGAAGGCATTCGACGGCACGGGAACAATTCTCGGTCGAGCAGAATCGGGATTTGATCCAGCTGATCCACTCGCAGCTGGCGATGAGTTCGTTGGGTGTATCAAGCAAGGTCTGATTCGTGTTGCAGCCGCAGCGGCAACGTACTCATTTGGAGATGAAGTTGAATGGGACACAGGGCACACTGTGAAAGCAGGAAACACCCTACTCGTAGGAACAGCAGCTGAGACGAAGACGACTACTTCAGGCGATCCGATCTTGAAAGTCTACATGAACATTGCTTAAGGAGCATAAATTATGACAATAGTATCAGGAAAAGCAACAGTACTTCAAACAGGTGGTGGAGTTCAAGCATCTCTAGTTGTACCTTTGGTTGGAATGACTACGAGTGGAAATATCGTAGTCAGTCTTGCTGAAAGAGACAGTCTTGGAGATACAAGAGGCCAACCCGATTTTTATGCTGTTGCAGGAACGGATGAGTTCACAATTTATTGTGAAGACAAAGAGCTACAAGCAGATACCGATGTATATTGGATGGCAGATACTGATGGAACTGGTGCACTCGCACCAGACGCAACAGCAGACGGAACATATCCAGTGTACAACGACGGATCAACGCCTGGGCAGTTATCAAGCATTACAGTATCAAATGGTTTGATAACTGCAGTGACGGTGTTGCCATAAGCTCAATTTTTTTTTTCTTTCTTTTGAAAGAATGATAAACCGCGAAGGTGAATAAAATGGGAAAAATTAATGTAAGGTTACGGGATTCATATCCAAACGAAGTAGTGACAACGATAGCAGGAGCAGTCGTGAAGAAAGGCGATTGGGTTGCTGTAGATGAAGATGATTATGAAATTCGTCATTTTCTTGAGACGAATACAGTCATCGAACTAGAAGGTAGAGATACTATGGAAGAAAAGATCGTGTTGAAAGACACTCCGACAGAAGGCGCTATCAAAGAAGTAGTCGGTGAGGAAGCTCTTGCTGAAAATGCTGAAGTGATTGAAGAAGCGAAGGTAGTTGAGCCAGAGCCAGAGCCAGAGCCAGAGCCCGAAAAGGTTGAGTAAGATGGCGGAAGTTGAGATTGCTCCAAAGGAATGGCGTACATACATATTACCCGTGCTAGAGGAGCAAACTATTCCGTCTATTATTTTTTATTCTGTTGATCGGACCAAGACTGATTTTCTGATCAATGTACGTACAGTGTTGAACGGGTTTCATATTCATACACAAGTTTCTTGGAATAAAGTGAGAGAAGAGTATACTGAAGCACCAGTTGAAATAAATGAGACTGGAGAGATGCCTGATACTTTGCCAGAATCTACGTTTGAAAGATTTAGACATGATTTCATGAATGGACGAGGAATCAAAGAACGAACCTCCTATTGATTATTTTTAAATAAGTCAAAGGTGACTATCTAATATGACAGATGAAACAACTCAAGAAGGCGCGAAGCCAGTTGCGAAGAATGTACAACTGTCTCATGGCAACATCGACGTAATCACAGTTCGGTTGTTAGATGGAATTCTAACTGAACTGAAAATGATGCGCGAGTTGCTTGAGAAGCAACATGGCAAGCAATCCTGATTGGAGAGAACCGAACGTTAACACTAGTCCGAGTCAGATAGCACAGCGAGTCTTTGAACAAGCCGATGATTTAATTCGAGTTAGTGTTGTCAAGGGTAACATTTCTATTGATCCTGGTGACATTCAGATTGGAGCCGTTGAGATCAAAGATGGAAATACTGATACACGAGCTACAGTCGTAGCATGCGATCCTAATAACAATGCTCTTTTAGTAAAGAGTTGCGTTGACGAAGTAAAGACAAAAATCAATATTTTTGGGAGCACAACAGTTGCTCCTGGTTCGACTGTGACGTTAGCAAGTTATACAGTTGCAGCGAGTAAAGCATTCACATTCTCTGGCGGCATCGTTGGAGGTGCAGCACAGGGAGAATTCCATTTCGAAATTGCTGGCAGCGATGTTGCCCTATATAGAAACAGCGGCAGCAATCCGAGCGTTCAGATTAGATTCCTTGAACCACCTACTGCTGGCGCAGCAACCGTGATTAATATCAAAGTGCGAAACTTAGATAACAAAACACGGTCTTTCGAAGCAACATTAAGTGGATACACAGTTGATGTTTAGAGGATATTACTATGAGCGAGACGCTACAGGAAAAAAAACAAAAGATCGAGTTGATGCAGTTGGAGATGAACATTCTCAAACTAGAAGCACGAAGTCTAGAGTTAGATGAAGAGAAAATTCTTCTAGCAACGAAGATGAAAGAACAACAGGAGAGACTCGATGAACTTAAGTCGGGGTCGGCCCCTGATGAATAAGGAGGAACAACAATATGGCAGATGAATTTGGACAACTAGTCCGGGGCCTTCATTCAGTAGGTGATACCCCGGTGGCAACTGATACTCATGTCGCTGTTTTCGCATTGGATGATAACGGTGATTATGCGTATCTAAACTTAGACGCGTCTGGAAATCTTTTGGTTTCTGGAGGTGGAGGCGGAACACAATATGATGTAGATGACGTAGCTGGTGCTACAGACACAGGTACTCTTGCACTTGTAGTGCGAGATGATGCACTAACTACGCTAACACCAGCTGATGGTGATTACGTACAAATGCGTACTGATAGCACTGGCGCATTGTGGGTACAATTCACGAATACCTCAATCGCTGTAACTGCAACTGATCTTGATATTAGAGATCTAGTTCAAGCTACAGATAGTGTATCAATCGGTGATGGTACTAACTTAGTTACGATCAACGCCGATGATGGACTTGAAGTACATCTAAACAACGCATCAATTGTCGTAACAGCAACGGATCTTGATATTAGAACATTGGACTCAGAAACACCAGGAGACAACGTCTATATCAAAAGTAGTACAGGTGATGAGTGGGCGATTGATGGTAATGGTGCAGGATTGGTCCTAACCAACTATGAATACGCAGACGATTCAGCTTACGCGGGTGGAGAGACTGGAGCATTTATTCTTGCAGTAAGAAATGATGCCGGCGGAACACTTGCTTCAGCAGATCAAGACTTCACACCACTACAGACGGATAGCTCTGGTAACCTACGGGTTTCTGGACAACTTACACTTGGTGCAAATGACAGTGTGTATTCGTCTGGATCAGCGAATTTGGTGAAAGATACAATCACAGTAGTTGAGACAATTTCACCTGGATCAGATGAACAATACAGCGGCTTGATGGTAAGCGGATCTGGTCTTTGTCAATGGACACTTGAGTTTGGTACTACTTCTTCGGAAGCAGTCATTCTTGAGTTCTGGACAACTCCGAGCAATCCAACACAATTCGTTGATCTCCCGGATTACTTGACTGTAAGCAGTGGTGAGACAATTCGTGTTAGAGCAACGAACCGTGAAAAAGCTGCTTCGCCAGCAAGCGACTTCACTGGATTCGCAACTCTCATTCGATCGGCATAGGGTGATGTAAGTGATGCGGCATTCTTACAGGGTGCTGTTGAAGGAGGCTAAGGCCAACCGTCTTAGCCTCCTTGTCACTCTCACTAAGAATGAGAAAAACGAAAGAGCAAAGAAAAGACTTTCACAAATCGAGAAACAAATCGAATGGATAGAGGGAAAAATTAATGACGGTAAAGACACAGGATGTTACACTCTTTGAAGAAGGAGGAGATAACTCTCTTCAGATTGATGCTGAAGGTGATGGTTATACGAAGGCAAAAGTTTGGGATGGCACAAACGAAGCAGAAGTAACTGCAAACAATCGTCTTAAAGTAGAAGCAAATATTAGTGCGCTTCCTGCTACTCCTGTTGAGTACAAGATCGTTAAGTTACTTAATGGTAGCAGCCCAGACATGGATGTAAACGGAAGCAGCACACCAGTTGAATTTGATTACACTCCGGACACTGACGAGGTTTGGTACGTTGAAAGAATCACATTTGTCCTTGAAGATACCGGATCGCCTGAGCCCGATGATTTCGGAACTATTAGCGGTCCTTTGTCGAATGGTTGTCTTTTAGAAGTTCAAAGTAATGGTAATACAATTGAGCTTGCAAATGTTACGAGCAATCTAGAGATTGTTCAATCTTTTGCTAATGAGAGCTATGGAGATTCAAACGGGATCTTGGGAAGTGGCGCATCTTACAAAGGCTCTATCCTATTTCGTAACCCGTTTATTATCCAAGATTCAACTTCTGATTTTATCAGAATGACAATTAGAGATAACATTACAGGGTTGAATTTTCAACAAGTATCAATACTTCTTTGGAGGGAACAATGAACATCACTAAAACTTGGGACGAGCTCAAAGCGCTTATCACAGCTAAGAGTTTGAAATTACAATACGAGCTTGTTAAAAACAAAGACTATCATATTTGGGTAAGCGAGAATGGTACTACATACGAAATGTGGATGCTAAAAGAATCTCCAACTCCTGACCCAAGCGATCAGAAAGATTTTGAAGACAACTACAAGGATGATTGTAACGCACCTATAGAGATGAAGACGATGGATGACGTCCCTTACGTCCGTGTGACTGACCGTACAGTAGGTTTGGTCATGCACATTCATGGCAGCGAGTTCACAGCAGCTGCTGACACGGTCACGAAAGACCAGATGAAATTCACGCAAGACATAGAGATTGTAGGTGCTACGATGAGTTGTGCCGGCTCGCATAATGGCGACGTGATTAACATGAAAGTGATTGACATTGACAACGTCTTAGGCTACGGAGCAGGGGTAGTGCTTGCTCAGTTCGCTATTGATGTCCCAGGAGAACTTATGGAAGGTAAGTTGGTGGAAGCTATCAGCACCAGCTCAAGCACGATACCAGCCGGAGTATATTGCTCCATGGAGTACACGAACACTCACGCCTCCGAAGAGGTGGACGTCCATTACATTTACAAGTACTACAAGTAGAGGATACGAATGGCTGAAGAAAAAGTGATTAGGAAAGAGGAAGGCGACACCAGCATGGAAGGCAACTACCTAGACTTGCTGAAGAATGCTCCGAAGAAAAAAGAGTGAAGATGCGAGAGGATGGGATTGGAAGACATATTAGAAAAAGGAGACGTCATCTTAATCAACAGCAAAGGTATAGTGCCTTGGATGATCAAGAAATTTACTAGAAGTAAGTGGAACCATTCAGCTTTGTATGCAGGCGTTGATCCAGATGGTATCGCTGTTCTAATTGAGAGTACGTGGGGTGGAGTGCAGATGAATCCCATCACTAATTATGATCATGATGAGATACTTGCTCTGAGACATAAAGATATGAATGATGGATTCTGGGATCGAATGCAAGGCTGGCTTATGTATCAGTTTGAGAAAGGTTATGATTACTTAGGAATCGTCGGAATTGCTCTTAACATACTCGGATTAGGGAAGAATCCGTTTGACAACAAGAAAAGATATTGGTGTAGTGAGTTCGTCAGTGATGCATATCTTAATGCCGGATTATTACTCGACGTCGAGGTCAATACGTGGAAAGTTAGTCCAGCTGACTTATTGAAGCAACAGAATTTGAGAGAGGTTTATTCAAGACCATGATTTATAGGGTAGAATCAATCGCCTACTTCACTGAGACGGAGTCTAGTGACAATTCTGCACATCGACTTGGTATACCCCCTACAAGTGAATGTAGCGCGTTGCTGACTCCGCAGTTACGGAGCGTGTCGAATTGATGCTACACTTAAGTTGTAACAGGAGCGTAGTGGCGGTTTATTTGACCGCAGATGGACGTAGAGGAGGATGCATATGGTAACACATAGCTGGAAATATAAGGCCATTGTAGCGCATGTAGTGGACGGTGATACGCTAGATCTAAACGTAGATCTTGGCTTCGGAGTCTCAAAATTCGATCGCTTTCGTTTATTCGGAATCAATGCACCAGAAACATACGGAGTCAAGCATGAGAGTGCTGAGTATGCAGATGGTATGAAAGCGAAGAAGTGGCTAATTGATAAAATCGAAGGAGCAAATGTAACAGTCGAGACCTTTAAAGACAAGCAAGGTAAGTACGGGCGGTATCTTTGCGTGGTCTATCTCGGTGAAGAAAACATCAACGAAATGCTCGTTAAGGAGGGTCTAGCTGTAGTTCAAGAGTATTGAGGTTATTTTTAAATAAGCCAATGACTACATTGATTTAAGATACACATGGTACGAAAACTAATAATTCAGAACCCAGACATCAGCAAAAATGAATTCACTATGCTATCTGAAGATGCAGCGGTAGGAGCTACATCTTTGGTCGTGACATCAACTCAAGGATTTGCTGATGCTGATCTAGTATTGATTGGTGGATCTTGTGAACAGCGGTGCTCTGAAACGTCTGAGATCCACGAGATAGATACAATTACACCAGTGACAGGAATGACTATCACATCCGGTCTACTTTTTCAACAATATGCACAAGGCGGGGTGACGAAGCTAGATTGTGATCAACTGAAAATCTATAAGAGCACTGATGGTGGAGAGACGTACACTCTTCTCGCAACTGTTGATACTGACTATGCTAACCCACAGAAATGCACTGTGTATTTGGATCTGACCGGGACTGACACCGATTACTACGAATATGCTTGCTACAATAGTGTAGCAGCGTTTGAATATAACAGAAGTGAAGCAATCGGTCCAACTTGGTCTGATTGCCCCGCCGGATATATCACGAAGGATGAGTTTCGTGCTCTAACTTGCATCACTGGAGTTGGAGATGATTTGCTTGATGAAGCAATTGCATATGGAGCAAGCGAGATTAGTAGAAGGTTGTATAACCCAAGAATTTATTCAACAGGAACTTCCATGTCTGAGCATCGTCTCGATGTACATCCACGTCTTACATTTGCTGATTCCAATCTGGACAATAGACCAATTGATAAGAATGATTTTTACGCTTGGGAAGAACCATTCGACACTGTGATGGGAGTTCCAGGGCCAAGAACAGATGTTACATCTGATATTGTATCAGTTGATGTAGATAGACAAGTCATTGAATTTGGAACGGCACGTCCTACTGCTAACAAACGATTGAACATCATTTGGCATGAGACGTGGGAGAAGTTGAAATTTGACTGTGTAGCTACAACTGTTGCTGGAGAGAAGCGATGGATGAACATTCATCTTAAGCAATTGAATAAGCTATTCGCCGTGAATTATCTTTTCGAAAACGTCCCATTCAAGATCTTGCAAAGAGGAATTCCTAGTTGGAGTATGGGAGGCGTGAATGTTTCATTCGATTATGATGTGATGCAAAAGATTCTTGATGATAATCATAAGAGAGCAGTGAAGATCATTCAAAGTATTGAACTCCCATATACAGCATTCACAACAATCCGAAGACCACAAAGAGTTGATCTTCGAGACTTTGTTAGTACGCTCAACTTTCGGAGAACACCATGAAGAAATCACATGAATATGCACTCTTTCTAGAGAGCATGGAGAACATAAGAAGTGCGTGGGACAGAAACGATATTAGATCGTTCTTTGGTGCACTACAAGATGTGGATAGGTTGTTCATCACAAAAGTGCAGAATGTTGTGAATCAGAAGCATATCACATATGTGTATGATCTTGAGACGCATAACCTTGATGCGAAAATCGCATGTGTTGAAACAAAGTTGAAACGGCTCATGGAATTAGAAGAGCAAGTAAGTCTTAGGTCGCATGGAATGAGTGAGAAATGGAGGAAGCTCGATGAAATCAATAATCATACTTGAAGGGGCGGCGTACAATCAGTTTCCTGATTTGAACGCTGATGATGTCGGGATCAAACCAGAGTTCGTTGTGAGAAATAATGATGACTCTCTTGTAGATCTAACTACTGGAACTGTTCTATTGAAAATGAAACAGATCAACACCACAACAAATAAAGTCAGCGGAACATGTACGCTTGACGATCCTGTTCTTGGGGAATGCTCTTATACAACTGTTGCCGGAGATCTAGATACCGCCGGCGTCTATGATGCTGAATTGCAAGTCACAATTGGCTCTGCCATAAATACAATCCCGTTGGGAAGATTTAAGATAGACCAAGATTTGCCATGAGGACATAGCGAATGACATATACATATGCATGTGAGAAGATTCCGACTTTTGATCCTGGACGGATGCGCGAAGATTTTGAAGCGATCTTTCTAGCGAACGCGGTTGATGTGGAGATCATATCAAATCGTAAAGATAGAGATGTCACACACAACGGAGATTTCTTCGGGACGCGAACTGAACCAGAGACATTGAGACGTATTGTCAAGATGTTTATTGAAGCAGAGAATTCTAATGCATATCGTAGAGATAGACAGGGGATTGTGACGAATGATTCAACCTTTCATGCTTTCTGTAGGTGGGATGTTGATCTCGAGAATGATGATCTCGTGAAGTTTTTGAAAGATGAGAACCAACGATGTTTTGGTATCAAACCAGGAGAGGTTTTCATTATTCAAAACCACAATAAGCCATTCTATCGCGGTCAATATGTCTGGCAAGAATTTACACTAAAGAGAGTTGATCACGATGCCCACTACTCCCCTTGAAGGAGCAATGACTCGATCATTGCAATATGCACTTGAGAATTCATATCTTGTAGCTCTCGAGGCTGCTACACCAAAGAAGACTAGAATCACGAGTCGCTCTTGGAAGGTCGAAGAGACAGGCACTCCAGGTAAATTCAAGCTTGTCAATACAGCATTGACTCGTAATAAAAAATACTCGATTGTAAAATTGCTTGAAGAAGGTACTGATCCTCACGTTATCAGAGCAAAGAATGCTAAGGCTTTGCATTGGCAAAAAGGATCAAAACACTTCTTTGCTAAGCAGGTACAACACCCGGGTTTTGAGGGTAGGCAGTTTGTAAAGAAGACTTTGAATAACGTTGGTAATGATGAGCGATTTCAACGTCAATTAGCAATTCAGTTCAAGAAAGAACTCAAAGCACTTCGTTGAATATTTTTAAATACGTCAGAATCCACTAACAATCATAACAAAATGTTTTCACTCTAAAAACTGAGTGAATCCATGACTCATAACGAGCGTGAATAGATGGCAATCATACATAGAGAAAGGAATATTTTCTTCGACCCCCTGCAAGTAGTTCATGATGTCATACACGCTAATGTTCTAGATCCTAACCCTGAGAGACGAGAGCGTCCAAAAGAATCAGAGAGGAAATGGATCTTCCCTACAACACCAGAAGCAAACGATGAGAACTATCCTCGTATCGCAATCATTCATGGCGTTGCGAACGCCCAAGAGTGGACTGCTGGTCAATTTCTAGAATATGAGAAGGATGCTTCTCAACAATTAGTCAGAGCTGTCAATACTAACATAGTCACGATTCCTGTCACTGTTGCAGTGTTCACGAAGAAGACGAAGTATAAAGCACTTGAGGTTGTAGACTATGATGGATCAAAACGATTCGTTGAAAATTCAGCTCAGGTTATGTGGCTACTCGATAAGATCCAGAATACATTGATGAGAAATAGACGGTCATTCATTGACAAGGATTTAGACTTCACCATTACAGACATCGAAGGAACATATGAAGACAATGATTTTCTATGGGCTGGAGAGATAAGCATGACCATTGTCATGAAGAATGTGTGGACTGAAGATATACCGAAAATCATAGGTAGCTATAATCAAGATCTTCTGATTCAGCTCGAAGACGGATCAGAAGTGGACGGCAACATTCCATGATTTTCATGGTAGGTGGTAAAATGGGCAAAAAGAAAAAGAAAGAAACAGAAGAACCTCTAGAAGAAGAGGAAGTTACACTCACAGTCCCCGAAGATTCATCTGAGTCTGAACCTGAAGAGCCAAAACCCGCTCCGAAGAAGACGGGACAGATGTTTAAAGCAGGAGAATGGGCTAAACAAGATAGCGATAAACCAGATCCACTGCTTTTTCAATGGTGGGACCAGAAAGGCGTGATGCCCGAATCTGAGTATAAAGAAATCAAAAAACAAGTATACCGACAACGGTAGGAGTAAGAAAACATGGGATTAAGACCAAATGTAAGAGTTGACGTCCGTGAAGCTCTGACGTTGCAAGAACAGGCCGGACCGGGTATCGTGGCCATAATTGGTACAAGCACATGGGGGCCAATAGAAAGCATGCAAACGCTTGCTAGCTTCTCCCAAGGATTGAATGTGTTCAAGGATGACAAAGACTCATCCGGAGCTACAATCAGCTTGCCAAAGGGACTCGACCTTCTCTATAGAGATGGTGCCGGCGTTGTACTTGCAGTACGTGTTGCAGATACTGATGCTGCCAAATCAGACGAAGTGTTTGATGGAAACAGCGGAGGAGAAGCAGCAGTACTTACGTTCAGTGGACTTTACGAAGGGACGTACGGAGATAACATTGGTGTAACGATCACCGCTGATGGAGCGACCCGAACCGTTGAAGTTACAGACGGCCAGCTATTGGAAGTCTATAGCAACAATGGTAATGGGTATACCACGAACGCGGCAATCGCTGCAGCAATCAACGGAACAAGCCAACTAGTATCAGTGGCAGTGAAAGCAGGAAGTGAATCAGCAAATCTTGTAGATGCAATCACACAGACTTTTTTGTCTGGGGGAGACGACGGAGAAGATTCTCTCGTAGCAGCAGACTACACAGATGCGTTTGATAACGTCTTGAGTAATGAGGATTTTGACATCCTAGTTATTCCAGGTGGAGACGCACTTGAAGCACTAGATAGCTTCCACGCTACGATGGTAGGTAAGCTCAACACACGAGCTTCAACAGAAGATAAGTTCGCGATATTCATGTCAGGAATTGGCATTGATGAAACAATCGCAACAGCTTCAGCACGAACAGCAAGTGGAGCAAGACTTTCATTAGTTGCGCCGAATTTGAAGTACACACATCGAGCTGATGGCACAGAGCAAGTCTTCAACGGCTCATATCTGGCATGTAGTTATGCAGCAAGAACAGCAAGCGGACTGCCTCATATTAGCCCAACGCATAAGACGTTGAATGTTGAAGGAGTATCTGTATTGCAAAGTACAGGTAAAGAGTACTACAACAACGGAGAGCAAGAGCAACTACTTCAGAATAGAATTGTACCGATCACAAAGATTGGAACATCAATTCAAGCGTCAAGAGGAGTAACTCGAGATGCAGATACGTCAAGTATCTTCTATGAAGTAAACATCGTGAGAATTGTAGACTATGTAAAGGCACAAGTCTTTGACAAACTCAATCCATTCGTTGGAGATCCGAACCTACAACGCATCCGTAATATTATGGCGCGAGAAGTAGACGGTCTTCTTGAACAGGATAAACTTGACGAGATCATTGTGGCTTACAATGCTACAGATGTAGCTGAAGGTTCTAGTCCGGACACTGTACTGGTGACTATGTCAATCAGGCCAACGTTCGCGATTAACTTCATCAACGTGACACTGAACATCAGTCAGGTGAGTGAGTGAGGTAAGCGAAAATGGTTAATCAAAGAATTTCAGCAAAAGACGTGATCTTCAGTGTAGACGGGAACATCATTGGCGGCGCAGAAGGTATGGACGTGTCCGTATCAGCTGACAATGAAGTTGCTTTCGAAGCAGGAACGTATTACGGAGTAGAAGTAGTTGACGGCAAAAAGAACGTAAGCGGTACGTTGAACAGAGCATACATCGACAATGAAACGTTGAATGAGCTCTTTCCACCAGACTTGGGCGTATGGCCAGCAATTACCATTACAGCATCAGTTGTATCAGGTAAGGAACCGGCTCGTACGATCACAGTACTAGGTGCGAAGTTTGATGGCTTTGACATAAACAGTCTAGAACTAGATGGTTATGCAAAGAACGCGCTACCGTTCAAAGCACTCAACTGGCAACTGCTCTAAATTTTTTTCTTTCTTTTTGAAAGAACACAAACAACAAAACCGAGATGGTGAAATCATGAGAGAAATAACAACGGTAGAGAAGACGAAGACGAAGAAGATCTTTCAGTTCACTGAGGACGAGTTCCGACTAGGTGACTGGTGCAAAGATCTTGAGGTCATTCCAGATGGACCACATGTGGAAATGACGTACTCTTCGCGAAATGGGATTATGGTAGTTCATAATTTGAACGAGATAAAAGTCAAAGAACTTGATAAAGGCGAGAAGCCAGAGGAAACACAAGATGACAGACAAAAAGACTAAGCCTGAATGGCTTACATTAAACACAGACGGTACAGTTACGGTTGAGACGCGTGAGGGAAGCTTTACGTTGGCTGAACCTAACGGAGAACAATATGAGCAGGTTGACCGTGTAGCATCACGGATCGAACACATATCTGATTTCACAAAGGGGTTGATGCTTGTAGCAAAAGCACTTGTGACACCAAAGATTGGTGAGCAAGATCTGAAGAAATACAAGATCAGTACTTTGAAGAGATTAGTCGATGGAATAAATGTGTTTGCTGACGAGGACATGTCTTTTTTGTGGGAGCAGATGAGCTCTACGAAACAGACGAGTGGGAACGTCTCAAGCTCATCGTCAGTCTCCGCTACAGAAAAACCCCTGACGAAATCAGGAGAATGACTAGAAGAGATTTGCTAAAAGCATACTCATACATCAAATACGCAGATGATCACAAAGAAGACGGCTGAAAGAGGTAAAAGATCGTGGTAAACTTCGAAGTCAACATGGACTTCAGTAAGAGCATTAG